>ERZ837487.334-NODE-334-length-71558-cov-5.084010_pt1 | contig 71558 bp, 56 predicted proteins | sample MGYA00519911_ERZ837487 | MGnify/ENA primary metagenome ERZ837487 (study PRJEB31850, sample SAMEA3708818) | human gut metagenome | biome: human gut; feature: human-associated habitat; material: faeces | place: China | collected 2014 ... | reverse complement strand
GACAGCTTTTTCAAATCCCTTTCAAATTCCTTTGTATATTTGAGCTTATACATTGTCTATATCAATCCCCATATCGGAAAACATATCCTCAACGCTTTCAAATGCTGTCCGGGTTTTCGTATCATTTTCCGACTCTTTCAGTATTTTTGCGATTTTTGCAATTTTGTCTTTCGGGTAGACAACGACAGGGCAAAGGAATATACCGCCGTCCCTTTCCATAATGTCGAATTTATCGCCCTCCGAAATACCGAGCTTTTTTATAATCTCCGACGGTATGGTTATCTGGGAACGTCCTCTGATTTCCGCTAACATAAAAACACCTCTTTCTATGTTTCTGATTTTCTGAATTTCTTACATTTATATTATATGCTATTTTCAGAAAAAAATCAAGTGGAAATCAAAAATTTAATAATTTTTTTATTCGTCCGTTTCGTCGTCCTCGTTTATAACGGTTTCGGTGTCCTCGTCCTCAAAATCGAAGTCGTCCAAATCGTCCGCCTGTTCAAGTTTCTTTTTCGGCAAGATTACCTTGTAATAATATCCGCCGATTCCGACAGCCGCCGCAAGCACCAACACAATAAGCAATCCGAAATTGCTTTTTTGCTTGTTTTGCTCCGTCTGTTCGGATTTTTCAGCTTTTGTGTCGGAGTTGTCTTTTGTATCGGTTTCTGTTAAATCTTTTTCGGTATCGTCCGTTGTGGGCTTTGCGGTCGCTGTCGGTTTCTTATCCGATTGCTCGACAAGAGCCTCAAGGTCGCTTTCATCAACGGTATTCAAAAAATACACATTTTCGCTTTGTGCGCCCTTGTCTATCACGAAGTAAAAAACATTTCCGTCCCGTGCGGTTACGGTGATAAACTGCAAATTTTCGTTATCCGAAACATCATCTACAAGCTGGGCGTTGCCCTTTGGCGTCAATGTTCGGTTGTCCTCAATGACGGTTTCGGTAGGTGTTTCTGCCGGAGCGTTGCTCTGTGCAAACGCCGTCATTCCCGATAAAGCGAAAACGGCGGTAAATACCGCCGACGCAAATTTAATTCTGTTCATTTTCATTGTCTGCGTCCTCCTTGTTTTCAAGCTCTGCCTTGTATTTTTCGGGCAGTTCAAACTCACCCGTTGCGTAGGCTTTGAGCAATGCCGTCAAGGTCTTGTTGTCGATATTGACCGTTTTAACCAGCTTTACAATCTGCAAGTTTTCAGCCTCAACGCGCTTTGTTTCAAGCTCTCTGATTTTCTTTTGCAGCTCCGCAATTTTAGCTTTTGCCGCCGCAATGTCCTTATCAATTTTTGTTACTGTTGCCATTGTATAAAATACCTCCGTTAAATTTATTTTTTAGTTTAGTCGCCCATAGGCGTGAAAGTGCTGCGTCCAATAATTTGAGTTGACGCTTGCATAAGAAATGGGATTGCCGCAATGAATCATCATACCGTTGCCAACATAAATACCGACGTGCGATACCGGGCAGCCGCTGTTATATGTCCCTGTGAAGAAAATAATATCACCGGGCTTTGCGTCCGACGGTCTGACGGGAGTACATTGGTCGAAAATACCTTGTGCCGTTGTCCTGCCGAGAGGATATACGCCGGAGTTTTTGAATACCCAGCACACAAATCCCGAACAGTCAAACGAGGTCTGCGGACTGCTGCCGCCCCAAACATACGGATAGCCCAAATACTTCTCGGCTTCGGTTATCAGCTTTCGGAATGTTTCGTCCGTAAGAGCCTCGCCCGGAATTGTGTAGTCATTGTATGGGCTTTGCGTTATGTTTGAATAAATATCGTCCGCAAACAGATAATCACGGTTGCCCTTGCTGACAAGGTAAATATCGTAAAGCTCTCTTTGGTCTGCCGTGAGTGTGATCGTCATACCCTCGTTCACAAGCGTAACATTGAGAATTTTATAGGTGTATTCGTTTCCGTCCTCGTCTGTCTGCTGCCGGTTTGTTTCGGTAATCTGCAAATGATATTTTGCATTGAATAAATCGTCCAAATTGTTCCGTATATCTGCAAACTTAAAATCCTGATACACCGCCGTAAGATATGAAATAAGCTCATACGGGTTATGGCCGATACCCGCCAAGTTGTAGTTATATTCATCATATCCCGAATACTCATTTTCGATATTATCAATTTTACTCTGCAAATTCTGCTCCAAACCGTTATAGTAATTTTCAGCCGCATAAATATCCTCGTCCTCCGCAAAGTATGACGATACCATTATCGAATTAAATCCCGTCGTGCCGATAACGGAACAAGAGGAAAGAGCCGTAGCCAGCCAAGCAATCAAAAGCACGATTGCAAAAATAACACCGAAAACGGCTTTATGCCGCCATACAAAAGCCGCAAGCCTTGACGCTGCACGCTCGATGTTCTGTGTCGCCTTTTTTGCCTGCTTTGCCGTCTGTTCGGCTCGCTTTGCCTTTTGGTATTTTTTCTTTATCTGCTGTTTTTGACGGAATTTCTTTAATGCCGATTTTTTCAGCGACGGATTTTCCGCAAGCGTTTTTTCATACGCCGCCTTAATTTCCGCCTTTTCCGCCTTAACCTTTAAGCATGCAGCTTTTTTGTACGGCGCCGCTTTTCTCTGACCGTCAATGTATTTTGCCGTTCTGACGCTGTACCGTGCAAGGCTTTCCGCCTTTTGCTCCGCTTGGTGCGCCGCTTCAACGCCCGTGTTTTCGTTTTCAACCCCTGCAACCTTTGAATGGAGTTTGTTAAGCGCTGTATGCTGCAAGGCTTCACGCCCTGTCTTGACAGGGGATCGGTGGTACAAATCCGATTGAGGTCTGACCTCTTTTTCAAACTGCAAGCGGTTTTTAGGCTTTTGATTTTGCTCGTCATACAGCCGCTTGCGTTTGATTTTCCTTTTGTGCGGTAAATCTTGTTCGGCTTTTTCAGCTTTGGATTTTGCTTTTTCCGCCTTTTTCTCATACTTTTCAACGTGCCTGTTTACCCTGTCAAAAGGAGTGTCGCCGCTGTCGGATTTAGGTGTATCGGATTTTGTATCACCGTCTGATGAAGCCGATTCGGCATTTTCGGATTTATCCGATTCATCAAAAGACAGCTTTTGCCGCTTTTTATGAACAGATTTTTTATCCGTTTCGGTTTTTGTGTCCCTCACGCTGTCAAACGGAGTATTGCTGTCCCTTTCGTCTTTGCTTTCCGAAAAGTCCATATCCGTATTTTTTGAAAATTCCGTCTTGTTTTCCTGTGCTTTTTCGGAAATATCGTAGTCGTTTGATTTTTGCGTTTGCTCTGCAAAATTGTAATTAACGCTTTTCGTCTGCTTTTGCATACGATACATTTTACTGCGGTATTTCTTTTTATTTGCGGCAGAGGAATAGGAAGGCTCGGCTTTCGGAATATCCGGCTGAATGTCCTGCGGTGTATTTTCCGTTTCGTTCTGCTCAATATCCTTGTCGGTGAATTGTGCCGTGTTTTCTGCCGGAACGGGAACATTATTATCCGCTGATTTAGAAACAGAAATATCAATCTTTGTTTCAGCAGAAATATTTTCGGAATTAGCAGCCGTGTTTTCCCCCTGCCTTGTCCGATACATACGGTTTTTCTTTGACTGTGTAAGGGGCGGTTTTGGCCTTTCACCCTCTGTGTGCCGTCCGAGCTGAATGTCGGGGCGTTTATCCTTTACATAGCTTTCGTCACGGTTTTTCGCCTTAAATTCTTTATCATTCCGCATATAGACACCGCCTTATCCGAGTTCATTTCCGGGGCGTGTTTTCTGCGGCTCCTGCGGATTTTTCTTTTGGTCTGCTTTCAGCTCATTTAACTGTTTTCGGATTGACGGCTTTTTCTCTGCCGGTTTTTCCGATTTTTCCGCCTCTGCTTTCTGCATTTCCTCCGTAACATAGCCCGGCAATAAATGACCGTGTACCATAAAGGATTTTTCCAAATCTTTCGGTATAGGCGGTGATATTTCCGTAAACAAGTGCGAATACGCCTTAATTCTGCCTTGTATGTATTTCTCGGCTTCCACGCGTGTAGCACACACCCGTTCCTGACCTGCAACCTTGTATGCATTTGTATAATCGGGTCTGTTTGTGTAAATATTCCACCTGACATCATATTTTACGGTATCGTTCCGCCAGCTTGAACGCTCATATATATTGTAAGTCATTTTATATACCTTGTTGCTTATGGTAAACCTGTCGGCGCCGTCCTTTTCCCATTTGTTTGATGTGTGCGAAACCTCCGGCACATTTTTATAATCAAGCGCCTTTTCATATTTTCTCGTATTTGCCGCAAGCGCTTCCCAATCCTTTAAGGCGTCAATAGCTTTTTCGTATGCCGCCTGTTCCTGCGCGGTACTTTTTTCTTTCAATGCGGAAATATCGCCAACCGTTAATTTTAACAGGTCTGACAAATCGGACTCACTGCCGCTATACACGGTATGCTCGATTTTAGCCTTATAACCCGGTGTAAGCGTATCATTGTCATACACCGTATAATCGTTTCCTTTTCTCATATACTGACCTCCTTTGTGCGAGCTTTTAACTGTTTCTGTTCCGTCGGCTTATCTGCTTTCAGCTCATTAAGCTGCTTTCTGATTGATGCCTTTTTCTCTTTTTCTTTCTGCATAGAAACCGTTGTATATCCCGGCAGCAGTACGCCGTTCACATAAAAATGGGATTTATCAACGTCGGGAATAACGGGGGATATTTCCGTAAACAAGTAATCATAGGCTTTAATTTTGCCGTCGATATACTTTTGTGCGGATTCCTCGCTTGAAAATGTTTTTTCTCGGCGTTCAAGTATAACAGCACTTTGCCATTGTACGCTTTGAGTTTTAACACTTAATTCAACGTCCCATTTTATTGTTCCGTTCCGGCTCTGCCGCTTGTCAATTCTGTATTTCATAAGATAAACCATATTGCTGCGCACTTTGTAATCGTAATCATCAACAGTCCATTGATTGCTTGTATGTTCGATAGGCGGCGCAGTCAGATATTCAAGCGCCCGTTTATGTCTTTTGGTAACAAGCGCCGACTTTTCCCATTCCGCAACTGCCTGTAACACCTTTTCATACGCTGCGTTTTCTTTGCCGATACTTTCATCACGCAAATTCTCAACCTCTTTTGCGGATTTTGTTATTAAGTCCGAAATATCGCAATCACCTTTATAATAAACGCTGCGGTCAATTTTAAGACCGGCGCCGTGAAAGAGCCTATCGTCCGAATATCTTTCATATTCGCCGTAATCTGTTGTGCAATCGGTTGTTGTCATACCATATCCGCCTCCTTAATTTCTTTCAAATCTATACGGCAGTCAATTTCATAGCCGTACCTTGCGGCGAGCTCTTTTATTTCCGCAATCAGCTTTTTGCGTTCCTCACGCCGAACATTCTTTATCGCTTCAAATGCGGTTTTATCCAAGCAGCCGCTTGAATTTAATTTTTCATTATCCAATCGCCTCACCTCGATTTATGTTTCGAGGTATGGAATTTATGGAAAACTTTTTAAGTTTACACACAAATACCACACCGTTTTTTTACTGCGGAAGTTATGGAAAACTCGTTGAGTTTACGCACAAGTCCCGCAGTTCTACTGCTAATGCCCGGAGGCAAACACACAATTATTTATACACACTCCCGTTTCAATATCCGCAATACATTTGAGTATGGGGAAAACCTGCGGAGGGCAGACGGCGTTTCCGAGAGTTTTTAATCTGTCGGCTCTGCCGGCTGTGTCCTCTGTTATACGGGGTATGTCCGCAGGCTCTTGTTGCCATAATTTATGTCCGTCCATTTCAAAGGAAAACCCATTAACCATTCCACCCAATCGGGATTGAGCGCTGCCGTTTCCGAGTGCGGATTTTCCAGCCGTATAATCTGTGCCGCCAAGTTCGCCTTGTCCTTGCTTTTTAGCATTACCTCTGGCTTGAACGTTGACCTCATTCCGTCCGACGCTATCGGCGTTAAGTAAAACACCGCCGCCGACAGAGGAAGGCTCCATTTTGTGCCGTTCCTGTTCACCTTGCGGAATATCCCATTGTCCGAGAGATACACATTCATACTCATTGCTTCCTTTACAGTTCTGTCGTCGGAGGCAAGGGGTGTGGGAAACATCAGCGCCCACGATAAAAGTTCTTGTGCGCTCGTGCCACGCGCCGACGCCGCAAGCCGGATATACGAATGTTTGAACAGCGTAGCCCGCACGCTCCAAGTCAAATACCGTTTTGTCGAGCCCCATATTGATAAACCCGGCAACATTCTCCCCAAGCACCCAATGGGGCTTGATTTCGGAAATAACTCTGAGCATTTCAGGCCAGAGATACCGAGTGTCGGCAAATCCTTTTTGCCGTCCTGCCGATGAGAACGGCTGGCACGGGAAGCCGCCGGATATGAGGGTAACTGTTTTTCGTCCTGTTTTTTCAAAAAATCCCTCCTTTGTCAAAGTAGTAATATCACGAAAGCGGGGAACGGCAGGCCACCGCTTTTCAAGTACGCTTGTCGGATAGTCCGCCCATTCGCACTGGCACACCGTTTCAAAGCCTGCCGCTTCCGCCGCCAAATCAATTCCGCCTATGCCCGAAAACAGGCTTAAATGCGTTAAATTATTCACTGCCTGCCACCTCTTGCGGAATAGTTGTCATAAGTTTATAGAGCTTTGTATCTTTCGGGAAACGGTCTATAAACGGAATTATGGTATTGCCATAGAATAAAAGTCCCTCACCGGCTCCCGACTGTGTTACATAAGAAAGCTGCTGCGGTGATATGCCGAGCTTTTTCGCAAGGATTTCTCTGTCGCCCTGTGCCTGATTCAGCATATAAATGTAGTCGCTGTTTTCAAATATGTTTTCGATTTCAGCGCTTGAAAGCAGGTCTTTCACATTTTGAGTTATGCCTGTCGGAATGCCGCCCCATTTTCTGAAACGCTTCCAAATCTCAACCGAGTATGCCGCCGTTTGCTCATCTTTGAGCAGTAAATGAAATTCATCACAATAATAGCGTGTGGATTTATGCTCGTTTCGGTTTATCGTAACTCTGTTCCATATCTGGTCCTGCACAACCAACATTCCGAGTTTTTTAAGCTGCTTTCCAAGCTCCTTTATATCAAAACAAACGATACGGTTTGAAATATCCACATTCGTATGATGATTAAAAACATTAAGGCTGCCCTTGACATACAGCTCCAAAGCGGAGGCTATACGCCCGGCTTCCTGTTCCGGCTGTTTCTTTATTTCCTCGTACAAATCTTCAAGGATAGGCATATTCTGCGGCTGCGGATTTTCAAAATATTTTTGATAAATCCGTGTAACGCTCCTGTCAATAACCGTCTTTTCGATAGGCTCCAAGCCGTCACGTCCGCCGATTATGAGTTCACAGAACGAAAGCACAAAATCGGATTTTAACGCAAGCGGATTTTCCTCATCAGAATAATTGATATTTATGTCAAGCGGATTCAGGTAGTCCTTTGATGTGGGCGACAGCTTTACAACCTGCCCTTTAAGTGCGTGTATCAGCGGATTGTATTCCGCTTCGGGATCACACACATAAATATCGTCATTCGTAACCAAAAACGCATTTGTTATTTCCCTTTTAGCCGAAAATGATTTACCGCTGCCCGGCGTTCCGAGTATAAGCCCGTTAGGATTTTTCAGCATTTTTCGGTCAACCATTATCATATTGTTTGAGAGAGCATTTAGACCGCAATATAACGCTTCGGGACTGTCCGAAAAAAGCTCCTGCGTAGTGAACGGTACAAAAATAGCTGTGCTTGAAGTTGTCAAAGCCCGCTGTATTCCGATATTGTTTATGCCGATAGGCACGCTTGCCATTAGTCCGTCCTCTTGCTGATAGTCCAATCTTCTTAAAGGGCAGTTTCGCTGCTGTGCGATAGACTGTATCTCAAATATGGCGCTGTTTAATGCCTTTTTTGTTTTCGCCGTATTCATAATGAGTACGGTAACTAAAAACATTCTTTCGTTTCTGCCTTGCAAATCCTCTAATAATTTCTTTGCGTCAATTCCGAATGTGTTTATATCCGACGGAATTATATCCATATCGTAACCGGCTCTGACGGCTTTTTTCTGCTCCTCGATTTTCATTTTATCAAGGTCGGTGATTTTGCGCTTTATCATTTTTATGGCTTCGCTCTGGTCGATACTTTTAATATGGATATTGACAGATAAAGCCGATTGTATTTCAAGAAAGTTTTTCAGCATTTCGTCCGTAAGCTCCGGTGCAAGTATATGCAAAAATGAAACGGTGCCTATCGTGCCGCCCATTCTGAAACACCGTCCGTCCGAAAAATTGAACGAGGTCGGGGCGATAAAGTCCTTTGTGGTAAGTCCCGTTTTATATATCAAATTCCAAGAGAAATTTAATTTATTTTCGCCGCCGTTAAAGCACGAGTGCAGAAGTTCCAAGCGTTCCATACCGTTTAACGAAAACGCACGGACACCCAAAATCTTAAAATTGTTGATTATATCGGTTTCGATACGCTCCAAACGCTGCTTTGCGTTTTGGATATTATCGGCTTCAATTCCGAATGTGATATATTTCTTTCTCACGATTCCATTGTTGCCCCTTGCAAGCTGATTTTTCAGCATTTCGGTGTATTCTGCTCTTATCCCGTCAAAATCATCATTCTGCGGTTTTATGGCAATGGATTTTTCAAAGTCGGATATATCCATTGTCTGATTAAGAAACGAAAGCTGCACCGATATGGATTTATCAAAATAGTTGAGGAAATCACAATAATTTTCAAAGATTATATTTTTGTCCTCATTCCTTGCAAGCTGATAATTTATATCATAAAACTGTATTGTTTTCGTGAAATAATTGTCCTTGACAATGCAGATTCCGTCAGGCCGCATTTCCTTATATGAAATTGTGTCCTGTGCGCTCATTGCAATTTTACCCTGCATTTTTGCCTTTTTCACGGCGTCGGCTATCCGCTTTCGCTGTCTTGACGTCAGCGGCTTTTCTGCCGAAAGCGTGATTTTCTTTTTGTGTTCCGACAATTTTATCAACCTCCTGTTCCAATAAAATTTGTTTTTCTATTGCCGAATAAATGTTATTCGTTACATACGGCCGCACCTGCGGTTTTCTGTATTTTGTAGTTATATAGTTTTTCAAAATCATTTCAAGCGGCTGTCCGTTCTTTTCATACATTGCAAAAAAGAAAAACGGCAGCGCTGCCGCAAGCAAGAGCAGAACGGCTCCCGTTGTGCCGAGTATTCCTCTTGTCAGAAAATATATCGGTACGCCAACCGCAGCCGCAAGCGAAAAACATATAAGCTGCCTTTTTGTAAGGTTAAAGGCTACCTTTGTTTTGACCGTGTTTAAGTCTTTCGGTACGGGTACATAAGGCAAAATTTATCACTCCTTTACTCAATCCAAACATCATTTAATACTTCATTGCCCCAAACGTCCCAGCCGGGCGGCGCCTGTCTTGCAAACAGTTCCACTCTCGGCAGGTCGCCCATAAGCTCGATTATTTTATCTCTCGTTATATCCGGCTTTTTGCTGTGTTCCTCAACAGGCGAGATTATGAGCTGATGTACTTTTCTTGAAATCCGTTTCGGGCGTCCTTTTGTTGCAACGAGGCAAACCTCCGCGTTGTTTCTCGTCCACCAGCCCATACCCATAAACCAGCTATCTGATTTTTTGTTTTTCTTTACCCACACGAAAGCAACCGTGCTGTACTTAAAGCCCCAAGCCTTAATAACCTCAAAGGCTTCTTCTAATTTCGGAAATGTCGCCCACATAAACAGAACGCAGTCGTCGGCCGCAAATTTCGGTACGGGCAATTCGCAAATTTCCTCAACCGTCATTACGGGATAGTGATTCGCCGGATTGCCGCGTAAAAGTCCGCCCTTGTACTTTCACGGCGGATCGGCATAGATTATACTGTACTTTTTCATAGTTTCAAAACCCTCCTTTCGTCTTGAATAATTGTCAATCGTCCATTGTCAATTATCAATTATTTTTAGTGAGCATTAAATATTGATTTTGAAATGCCGCCTGTCTTAAACAGGGTAAAGCATAAAACAACGGTATATGCCGCAACACTTAATAAGGTCGCCTGAATGTCAGATGTGAATGTTAGGCTGTTTACAAGCGCCGCATAAATGCCGACGCATACCATTATGAAAAAGCCCTGAAAGCCGAGAGCGACAAGTCCTCTTAAATAGTTGTTTCCCATTTGCCCCCATTCACGGTTTGTCATAGTGGCAAACGGAATCGCTCCAACGGAGCTATACAAGTAAATTTCTATCATTCGCCCGAATATTACGACGGTAATGCAGACGGATAGAATTTTCATACAAAGGCTAATCAATGACGATTCAAGCATAAGCAAAACAAGCTCGCCCGTGCTCATTGCTTCAAGCGTCGAATGAATATCGGTTATTGCCGACGAAATATCCACGCTTGTATTTGAGCCTATCACGCCGGAGCTTTGCCGGACAACATACTGCGCCAAATCGAACACACCCATAATAATGTCAAAGGTGTGCGTTGCGATTACAACCGCCGCACACGCCTTGAACAAAAATTTGAAAAACATAAATGTGTCAATATCGTGCATATTGTTTTTCTCTGTTATCATTGTGATTAGCTCATAGCAAAGAATAAAGGTGATGATAAGCCCCGCAATCGGGAGTATTACATTTTCCGAAAGCGTTTGAATTATCGAAAACACGCTTGCGTTCCATTGCTGCGGAGTTTTGCCTACTTCCGCAGCAATAGTACCGACTTTCTCGTTTACGTCGTTGAACATTGTGGATAAGCTGCTCTCGATAACCGACATAAGAAAGTCATTGATTGCCTTTGTAATTTTTTCAAAAATACTGTCCACCGATTAAAACAATCCTGACAGCAAAGGAATGAGGGAAGTACCAATCAGCACGACACCGCCGCCTGCCATAAGCTGTTTGATACCCTGCGATTTTGCACCGGGGTTGTCGTTGCCGTAGCCTTCCAAAAGGTTGACAACGCCCCAGACCGCAAGACCTGCGCCGAGCGCAATTACAAGTGTTTGCAGTACATTGACCGCTTCTGAAAAAAACTGCATAATTAAGTTTCCTCCTGTTCGTTATTTGTATTTTTGTTTTCTGCCGAAAGATGCGCTTCTTCCGGCAGGTCAATTTTGTAGTAGTCAAAAACCTCGTCTTTTGCTACAATAGGTTTTCTGCGTTTCATATACTTTTCCATATCAAACGCATTTTTCTTGTCATAGTCCGACAGCATTTTGTAACGGGGGTGTTTTGTTATATCGTATTTGTCCGATAAAAACGGCCGCACGCCCCGAAGCTGCAAAATACATTTACCGCCGTCCATTACAGATAATTCGTCTTGGCTCATCAGCTCCTTTCCGAGCTTTTGATAATTCGTTCCGTAAGAGTTCTGATTACTGCGTGTTTCGGAAGTGTTATACATATCAATCGTTTCTTTTCCCAAAGTTTCCGAAAGCTCTTTGAGCGTTGATTTTTCCTTGCCGCCCAAAAAGAGCGTTGTATCACAGTTTCCGATAATTGTGTCGGCATTGTCCTTGTAAATGGCTTTTAGCTGACTCTGCGCCTGCAAGATAATACAAGCGGATATTTCACGGCTTCGGATAGTGGAAATCAGCTTTTCAAACTTTGGTATTTGCCCGATATTTGAAAATTCGTCAAGCAGACATCTGACGTGCACGGGAAGTCTGCCGCCGTATTCGTTATCCGCTTTATCGCACAAAAGGTTAAAAAGCTGGGAATACATTATAGCGACAACAAAATTAAATGTGTCGTCCGTATCGGATATGATTACAAACAATGCCGATTTTTCATCGCCCAATGTGTCAAGCTCCAATTCGTCATATTCGGTTAGGTCCCGAAGCTCTTTTATATCAAACGGTGCAAGGCGAGCACCGCACGAAATTAAAATGCTTTTGAGTGTTTTGCCCGCCGCCTGCTTAAATTTGACATATTGCTTAACCGCAAAATGCTCCGGTTCACGCTCGGCAAGCCTGTCAAAGAGCATATCGACAGGGCTTTTGAAATTCTCGTCGTCCTCACGGGCTTCCGACGCATTGATTAAATCCAAAAGCGTGGTAAAGTTTTTTTCTTCCTCCGGCGCTTCATAGTAGATATATCCGATTAAGGCACAGTACAAAAGCCGTTCCGCCTTTACCCAAAAATCCTCGCCGGACTTTTCGCCGTCGCCTTTGGTGTTTGCGATTATGACATTCACCAGCTTCAAAATATCCTTTTCGCTGCGTATGTAGGCAAAGGGGTTGTAGTGCATACTCTTTTTGAAATTTATCGTGTTGAGCGACTTGATTTTGTAGCCGCCCTTTTGCAGCATTTTTCCGCACTCGACCAACAGCGTGCCTTTCGGATCGGTGACGACATAGCTTGAGTGCATCTGCATAATATTCGGTTTTACAAAAAATCTTGTTTTTCCGCTGCCTGAGCCGCCGATTACAAGCACATTCTTGTTTCGTGCGAATTTCGGATTTTTCGGGCGGCTGTTCATTGTCAGCCGTTCCGTGTTCGTCAGCAGAATGTTGCTAAAAAAATCCTCGTCAATGTACGGCTTAATATCCTCCGGCGTACCCCAGCGAGCAGAGCCGTATTCAACACCTTTTCTGAATTTCTTTGCGTTTTTGCTCCGCAGATACAAAATACCCTTGACCGCAAGCGCTCCGACAATTCCGACGGAAATATCGGTAAAATGAAAAGAGAGCAGCGGCGCCTTTGTAAGCTCCGATACTCCCTTAACAACCGATATTAAAATGTTTTCCTCCGATAGCCGCACGGTATATGACAGCTTATCGAATATCCAAAAGAAAATGAGAAACGGCAGATTTGAAATGAGTTTTTTCTTATCCGCCGTCATCGCTCAATGCTCCTGTCCTTGATTTTTTCACGGTCTTTATGCTGTGATTTTGCAATTTCCGCTAACTTGCGGATAGCCTGCCTAACAGAAGGCTTTTCTTTCTGCTTTAATATTTTCTGCGAATACTCGTTAAATGCCATTGTCAGAACATCTGCGTCCCTGCCCTTGAAAAAGACAAGGTATCGGGGAGGCTTTTCGGAATTGTCCTTTTTGAGTGCGAAATCAATCCCGTACTTTTTCGCCGTAGATTCAAACGACCTGATATTTTTATCGGTAATCTCAATGTTTGAAAGAGCCGTATTATGCTTCATCAGGTCTTTAATGGTCTGCCTGCCGTGCTTTAAGTCCGGCAGTTTTCCTTTGCGGTGATTTAGGTAAACGGAAATCGCTTTTGCAAGCGTCCGCCCGGTAATTTTGCTGCCGGATATGGCAAGCGCAATCGTTTTCTTTTCAATTTCTTCCTGCAATAAGCAACACCTCCTTGAAAAGTTTTAGGGAGCAGAAAAAACTGCTCCCATAATTAAGTCAATTTACACTCAATTTTTGGTCAATGACATTACTTTACCCAAGTTTCACTATCCGAATTTGTAACGCCGATATGTGTGTTCGCTGATTCTTCTATTGCATAAAACGCCCAATGTGAATTGTTTTTAAGGTCGGTAAATTTATTCAGCGACGAAAGATTTTTATTGATATACCCCTCGTCAGCAATTCTGCCGGTTGCCTTGTTTACGACGGTTACGACTTCCGCACGGGTGATAGCGTTGTCGCCCTTGAATGTTCCGTCAGCGTAGCCGTTAAGCCAGCCTGCGTGTTTTGCATAAGCAATGTCGGAATATGCCCAATAGTTACTTGCAACATCGGTATATTTCACTGTGTAGCTGTCTTTTTTGACATCATTAAACAGAGAATTAAATCTGACCGTCATAGCCACAAATTCCGCACGGGATATATTTTCGTCCGGCTTAAATGTATTGTTATCATATCCCTTGATAATGCCGGATTTTTCGATATATCCGATAAATTTTGAATACCATTCATTTGACTTGACATCTGCAAAATTGGATTTACCGCTTATTTTTTCGCCTTTCTGTTCGGAAATCAGTCTTGCAAAGATAGCCGCTGCTTCGGCACGGCTCATATTATTGTCCGGTCTGAAAGTGCCGTCATTATACCCGAAAATGTACGCTGTATGCGTTTTGCCCGGAAGTGTTACAACACCGTTTTTACCTGTCGTGCCTGTTGCTTCGCCCTTGTTTCTGTCTTTGAGCAGAACGGTAACATTCTCTTTTGCGTTGCCTTTGTTATCGGTTACGGTAACAGTATAAAAGTTTCCGTTATCAAGCGTTTTTCCGTTCGGCAGGGTAATTGTTATATTTCCCTTGCTGTCGGTACTCTTTGAGAAGTTTGTAATAGCTTTTCCGTCCTTGTCGGTGATTTTAACATTTACGGTTGTATAATATCCGCCGCCGGAGCTGCCGCCGCGACTGCCGCCACCGCCGGAAGATGAGCCGCCACCACCTGTTGACTTAACGGGAACAGTAATTTTACCGTTTGTATCGGTAGATTTTGTTGCTGTCGCATTGTTTTTATCCGTAACGGTTACAGAAATATTTGCAACGGCTTTATTATCCTTATCGAGAACGGTTACGGTTGTCTGATTATCTGTTGTTAAGGTCTTGCCGTCGGGAAGTGTAACAAAAATTTTACCGTCCTTAATTTCGATAAAGGCGTTCTCAATCTTGCCCTTTGTGTCCTCAACCGTGATATTATATTCTGCTTTGGTGTCCTCTGTATCTGATTTTCCGTCGCCGTCTGTGTCCTTGCCCGGTATGGTTTCGGAAATATCTGTCTTACCGTCTCTATCGGTAATGCCCTCGCTTGTAGGAGGAAGAATGATAACTCCGTCTTTATCGGTAACACCTGTCAAAGACTTTATTTCCGTGTCCTCAACGGCTTTTTCGGAAACAACAACACTCATATCCTTTACAGCCGCATTATCTGCCTTGTTTGATACGGTTATAATAATTCTGTTCGCATAATCAAACTTTACGCTTTCGGGCAGTTCAACAGAAATGTTTTCTGCCAATTTAATGCTGCCGTCCTCGTTTTTGATTTCCGAATTGTGTTTAACATACGCTTTTTCAATCGCACCCGATTTATTTACAACGGTTACGATAAAACCGTCAACCTCTGAATAGCCGTTTGCGTCGGTATAGTCAAAGTTTGTCGGCGGCACAATAATTTTCCCGTCTGCATTTGTAATACCCGATTCGCTGTTTTCCGCAGCGTCAGAAACGGTAACGGAAATATCTTTAAGCGGTGCGCCGTCCTTGTCAAGCACGGTTACGGTGATTCGGTTTGCATAATCAATCATATTTTCAGCCGGAAGTTTTACGCTGAAAGAATTGTCCTCATTCAGAGTAACAAGAGCATTTTCGATATAGCCCTTTTCATCATTTACGAAAACATAGTAGCTTTGTAAATTAACCTTTCCGTCTTTATCGGTAAGCCCCGAATTTACGGGCGGTACAGTCAGTTTTCCATACATATCGGTCGTACCTTTTTCGATATAGTCCTTGTCGGCTATTACGATAACAGATACGCCCTTTTGCGGATTGCCGTTCTGGTCGGTAACGGTGATAATTGCCGGACTGTCCTGTGTCAAAATTAAACCGTCGGGCAGCTTTACAACAATGTTATTGCTTTCGCCGATATAGGTTTCGCAGTTCGGTATCGTAACATTGAGCTTATCCGTAACCTTGATAACATAGGTAAATTTACTGTCGCCGTCCTCTTTGCCGATTGTTCCGTTATCGTCGCCTGTCGAGGATTTTTTGTCGGGTGCGATAAACTGTCCGTTTTCATCTGTTACACCTGTTGCATTATTGCCGTTGTCGTCCGTAACAAAAATATTCAAGCCATTTGCCGCCGTCTGATTTTCGGTATTGAATACGGTTATCGTCGTTCTGTCCGCAAAGTCAAGCAGTCTGTTTTTCGGCAAGCGGATTGAAATGTTATCGTCCTTGTCAATCGTGATTTCGGAATTAAACACGGGCTTGTTGTTCTTATCCGTAAGAATAACGGAATATCCGCCGATTTCAGCCTTTCCGTCCTCGTCCGAATTATCCTTTGCCACAAGCCGGGGAATATCCGCACTCTGTAAGGTTTCGCCGCAAGCGGTACACTCGATATGCTTTCTGCCGCTGTGTTCAATGGTCGCTGCTTCGTCAATTATCCATTCTGACGGTGCGTGTCCATTTGCGTTTTTGTAATCACTCTTAACCGTGTCGCCGCAAACCTCGCAAACAGAAGTTGTAAATCCGATTTCGGTACAGGTCGGCTCGGTTGCGGTCTTTTTGTAATTGTGAGGAATTTTATCTGTGTAATTGCCCTTGTAGGAAGCGCCGCAATCACAAGTGAAAATTGTGTAGCCCATTTCTGTGCAGGTGGGGGCAATTACGGTTTCGGTATAGCTGTGATTTTTGTGTTCTGTATAGTCGCCGATATATTCCTTGCCGCAGTCGGGGCAGGTGTAGATTGTATATCCGTGCTCGGTGCAGGTCGGCTCAATTACTTTTTTGCTGTAATTGTGTTCGGTCTTATCCGTGTAATCGGAAATATATTTATCGCCGCAGTCTGCGCATACAAAAGTGGTAAATCCGAAATTCGTACAAGTCGGCTTTGTGATTTTCGCATTGTAGTTATGCGGTTTCTTTTCGGTGTAGTCCGAAACAAATTCATCACCGCAGTTTACGCAAGTATTTGTTGTGTAACCGTGTTCGGTACAAGTGGGAGCAGTAATGTTTTTTGCATATTCGTGTTCTGCCTTATCGGTGTAATCGCCGATATAGCTGTCGTCGCAGTTATCGCATTTGTATTCCGTATAGCCCATAGCCGCGCAAGTAGGTTTAACAACATTTTCTGAATAGCTGTGTCCTGTCGGCAATTCTAAAACTGTACCGCACTTTTCGCAGGTCCGGGGATCTGTGCAGGTCGCCGCCTTGCCGGGTGTGTGTCCCGTTGCGGATTCCGCTTTAATCATTTTTTCCTTGCAGCCTGTATTTTTACAACGGTATTGAATTACGCCCTCGCTCTCACAAGTGGAATTTGTAACGGTATGCCCCTCGTCCCAATCGTGTCCTGTCGGCTCGGTGTAGTCCGAAACATAATTCAGTCCGCACATCGTACAGGTTGAGGTCGTATAGCCTTTATCGGTACAGGTCGGCTCTTTGGTGATACGCTCATAAGCGTGTGAGATAATCGGCGTCATATCGGTAATGTATGAGTTACCGCAAATTTCGCAGATGTGATTTGTATAACCTACATTTCTGCAAGTCGGCTGTACTTTTTCAGTCTTGTATTTATGCTCACCGACGGGAGTTGTTTCCTCATAAAAGCTGCCGCATTTATCACACAAATTGAGCTTTAAGCCGCCCTGTTTGCAGGTCGCTTCTCTTATGGTGATTGCTTTGTAATTATGCCCGGTTGTCTTTGTGTAATTTCTCTTGTCAAGATTTCCGCAGCCGTCACACTGCCAGCGTTCATATCCCAAGTTATCGCAAGAGGGAGCAACGGTTTCCAAATATCTGTAATCGTGTTCGTGTTTTTCGGGAAGTACAATAACAGTTCCGCCGCTGTTATCGTCCTTTTTGTCCTCCAGCAGCCACACATACGATACACCGTTTTCCGTCATTGTTTCGCCCTGATACTTATATGAGATTTCATAGTAAACAGGATAATATCCGGCGTCGGTATAGTTCGGCGCAGAGGTGAGATTGCATTTTCCGGCAGATGTACCGTAGCGAATACTTGTATGTACGCCGCTGTCCGACAGGTCGCTCACGGTTACGGTATGGGATTTATTATCCACATTTCCGTAGTATGATGACACAACCGATTTTGCGGTTACATACTCGCTTGTTGAATATCCGCAGTCGCCGCACGTTTCGGAAATGAAAAAACGGTTGTTGCCAATCTGACCGTCAACCGTTTCGGAAAAGTCGTGCTGCTCTCGTTTCTCGGAAGCTCTTGCTTTCGTACCCTTGCAAAACTGACAATATCGTCCTGCCTTTAATACCGTTGTATGATAGCTTTCGCTGTACGGGGTGTGGGTGGTATTGTCAAAGTCCAAGAAAAAATTGTGGTCGCACGAATTTAGCCCGTAAACATTACGGCTGAATCCGTATGCGTCTCTGCCGTCAACGGAGTTTATTGTTCCGCAGGTCTGGCAAACAGATTTAGTCCAATGGTATGTGGTGTAGCTTGCGTCCTGATTCGGCCGTCCGTTATCGAGATTACCCTTTGTTTTTCCGTCAACCATTGTTCCGTCCGAAAATTTAACGCCCCTGTTTAATGCGGTTGTTCCGCTTTTGGTATATTCGGGCGTTCTGTAAGTAAGCATTATCGTGTCTTTGTTACATACCGTGCACCAGCTTGTTTCCTGCGTGATAGTCGCATTAAAATCAAGCTCGTTTGTTCTGCCGTTTGCAGATACCCATATATCCGCAGGATCGACATATTCGTTTACCTGTGCCGCATAGGTTGTTATCGGCGTAAATCCCGAAAGCAGCGTTGACACTGCCAATGCCGCCGACAGAATATTTTTTAATTTGCTTTTGAAATTCATTTTATTTTTTCCTTTCTGTTTGATTTGTTAAAACGCGTTTTACTCTCAAAACACTGTTTTTAGGGCGGCCTGCACTTTTTGTAATCGGATTTTTTCATAGACGCACCGCCTTAAAAGTTTGCCATATCGTGATGTACTTTTGTCGTGTAATAGCTGTCAATGGTGGAGGGAGCGTTAAATAGCGCCGCCAACAAATACTTTTTGATATTGCGAATATCCGAAGTGTTTTCCCTCATACAGTCGATAACATACTCAATATGCTCGGAGGTCAGCTTTAACAGCTTTGATTTCACGATTGCCGCCGGGTAGGTATCGCCGGCAATAACAAGACTTGATTTCTGTGTGCAAACCGTTTCTGTCATAAGGTCAACGATTTCGTCAAGCATAGCAGCGTCTCGGTTGAGGTTGACGCTTAAAACATCATAGTCGATATTTTCTTTGATTATCTGTCTGTATGTTTCCACCTCATCATATCCAATCCTATCCGATTTTTCTTTTGTCGGCTGTGCCGCTTTTGCCGGCTCCGGCTCTTTTTGATATGATTTGATAGGATAAGTATTTGATATATCCGTATTTAATTCTTTTATATTTGATTTATTAGTATTTAATTGTGCGGTGTTTTCCTGTATAGGCTCTGCCTGTGCAGGAATATCCAATACAGGATTTTCCCGTATAGGTTTTTCCTGTTCAGGCGGCGCACTTTTAGGCTGCTCCAAAATCGTGTATTCAATCGTGGTGAGCTGTCCTTTTTCGTTTCTCATACGCTCACGGATAATATATCCGTGCTTTTCAAGTTCTCTGATACAGGAGCTTATGCTGTCGATTCCGTCCTTGCATATTGCCGCAAGCCCCTTTGTCGTGTAGTCCCAATTTTCGGGGAGTGAAAGCATAAGGGATAACAGACCCTTTGCCTTTAACGATAATTCCGTATTTCTCAAATGGTGGTTGCTCATTACGGTGTAGTCGCGCGTTTTGTCTATTCTGAAAACTGCCATTTCAAAAATCTCCTTTCCTGTGAAATTAAAAAAACACCGGGATTTTTTATCAATCCTGACGCTCTCGGTCTGTATTTTCTTTTAACGGTTTGAACATTGCGCAGCTTGTGCCGTTATGGCAATGAATGTATGGACAAAACGGATTTCTGCTGTCAAGTAAATATGTGTCGTAGCCCGTCTGACATTTAGGGCATAGCTGCTCATTATTTTTCTGTTTCATAATTTTATTTTCCTCTTTTCGTTGACTATTTTGCGAAAATGTGGTATAATAAATATAGAAATTAAAAAACACGATATGGTTATCGTGTAATCAAAATAATATGATGCACAATACGCATTATGAGTATATGTGTGCATATATCGGTAAATCAGGTGTATTGCCGATTGCGGCGGAAACATAAAGAAAGAGGTTTACAATTATTCTATATACCATTGTCCAAAAAGTGTATTTGAAAAAATCCCTCTTTCTCCGCCAACAATTCCCACAACGTTGGGACACGGAAACACTATAAACCATGAGGTTTGTAGTGTTTTTTTGTATTATTTTTTACGCAACAGTTCACTATTTTTTTACAACTTAATTTTATATTATTTTAATTTATATTAATCTATACTACCCTATCTGAATTTACTCGTTATATAAATATATATTCTTACCTTGATAGCTATCTTATACTTATGGAGGTAAAAATGGACAAACATACAGAAAAAGTCAAGGACATTGAGATTTGTACCGTTCCGAAAGGTGTGCTACAATATACTCATGGGGTGATGGAAATGAGCGAATACGACAAAAATTTATTTCATAAGGTGTACAGAGAAATCAGCGAACAGCTTGGAATCGAAACAGCTCTAACCATTCATCAAATGTTCAAAGGTACGCAGGTAAACTTTCCTGTAAGATTTTTTGACACCCAATGCGTAAAGGAGATGATAATTAAAGAATATGACGGCACTAATGTTAAAACATTAGCAAAAAAATATGATTATTCCGAAAAGTCAGTTAGGCGAATAATCAAAGAAAGTACAAAAAAGAAATAAAGGAGGTATTTTAAAATGGAGAAAACATCAAAAACAAGAGGTATAATAACTTTTATCATTGCAATAATTGCTGTTATTGTAATGATTGCAACAAGCGGTTTATTGGGGTTAATTCTGTATTTATTTGCTGTTGTAATCTCTTTCTTATCTATTGATAAAGAAAACAGACATTCCGTATCTGCACTTATATCATACACGAAAAATACTGTGTGTAACACTACAAAAGCTACATTTCTTTCAAATGACATATTTGCAATTATCTTAGCATTATTCCCTATTGTACTCTTAATCAGCTGTTTTATGATGTTCTACATAGACCCATTAAGAGCAGCAGAAAATGCTTTAAACGATGCATTTGACGAATTAGACAACTTATTTTAAGTCAACATACAATAAATATATGATTAGGAGATGAAACTTATGATAAAAATTAATAATTTCTTTGATAACTCTAATGTGAAGTGCATTGCTGAAGGCGGTGTATTCTCAATTTATGAACATCAACATGATTTAAGCGTTGATAGCAATACTGCAATGAATTCTTATTTTATGGAGCAGATGAATGTAAAGAAACGTCAAGTACTGTGTAAACTTGATAATAGTACAGTCAATTTACAAGCAGGAGCAATGCAATGGATAACAGGCGATGTTGAAATGGATTCAGGTGTATCAGGTGCTAAAGACTTTTTCGGTAAATTGGTAAAAGGTGCCGTAACAGGTGAATCAGCCGTTAAACCGCTTTACACAGGTACAGGTTGTGTTATGTTAGAGCCGACTTATAACTTCCTTCTTATTGAAGATGTTGCTTCTTGGGGAAAAGGTATTGTATTAGATGACGGCTTATTCCTTGCTTGTGAAGGTAATATACAAGAGTCAATTAATAAAAGAAGTGATGTTGCCACAGCATTATTATCAGGAGAAGGTATTTTCAACCTTACACTTTCGGGTAACGGTTTTTGTGTGCTTGAATCACCTGTTCCGAGAGAAGAATTAGTTGAATTTGAATTAGATAATGATGTCTTAAAAATAGACGGTAATATGGCAATAGCATGGTCATCATCATTGCAATTTACAACAGAAAATGCAAGCAAGTCCATAGTCGGCTCTACTCTTTCAGGTGAAGGTGTAGTAAATGTCTATCGTGGTACAGGTAAAGTTCTTGTTGCTCCAACCATGAACGGTACAGTTAATCCATCATCAAACGGTCCTGAACAAACAACTGCAAATTCAGGTTCTGACAGTTTAGTTGGCAGTATCGTCGGCGGAATACTAAAATAAATCATTTTTATCAATTTTAAAAGTAATACAGCCAAACCTATGGCAGTATTCTCTATTTTATAGAAGGAATTTGATACTCCGCCAAAACGTATAAACCGCATAAATACTTGAATATCAAGTGTTTATGCGGTTTTTATTAGTATTACAATAAATTAGGTATACTTATTTTAGAAGAACCTTTAGATAGCGGAGTTTTTATAGCGAACCCTGCTCGAGATTCCCCACAAAAGTATAATCGGTATTATCACTCCCGCAATGTGGGCATTTTCCGCTTGTTTTTGTTATTGCTATACTTTCTAAGTTTTTATCCATTTCATGTCACAACACCCCCATAATATATAACACCATAATTTTATTATATCACATTTTTATTTTTTTCAACTGTAAATTCGCTTTACAAATATAATCATATTGTTTATAATAGTATTATAAACAATACACAAAACACAGGAGTATATAATGAATAAAATTGAATTTACGCAATTCTTACAAAATACAAAAGACAATATACAAGAAAAACTCAATCCGAAAAAAATCGGTACAAAAATATCAGTGAGTTTAAAAAGTAAAAAAACACGCAAAAATCTAATAATCTATGCATTTTTAACATTATTCTGCATAGCATTTCTGTTACTTCTGTCTGCGTCCACAAGTCCGCTATACAAGGACTTATGCGACGGTGATTCAAGCATTTTCATATTCTTCGGAAAAGCGATAACGCTCGGCAAGGACGCATACAGAGATTATTTTGACCACAAAGGTCCGATTTTGTTTTACATAAATGCATTGGGATATTTCCTGACAAAATCAAAAGTAGGCGTATTCATACTACAATGTATATCCCTTTCAATATCTTCGATATTTATGTACAAAACGGCACGTTTTTTCACAAAACCGATACGCTCGGTAATTTGCGTTATAATCACCATTCTCGCATTCGGTGCGACAATCAGTGACGGCAACTTAACGGAAGAATACTGTATTCTCTACTGTATGATAGCGATTTACACCGCATTAAAATTCATCACAAAGCACCCAAAAGCACCTCACCCTCACAAAAATATGGTTATTTACGGAATATGTTTTGGAATTTGTGCATTTATCCGCGTAAACAACGGACTGATTATCTGCGGTATTGTATTCGTTACGATTATGACCGACTTTATAAACGAGCATATCAAAGAAATATTTAAAAATATACTGTATTTTATAGTCGGTGTATTGATAGTGGCAGTGCCTGTATGCCTTTTCTTCCTTATTAAAGGGACGCTGTCGGATATGTTGTTTTCTACTTTCGTATTCAACTTTCTATACGCGTCGGAAGGCTCGTCAGAAAAGACATCATCAGCCATATTACTGCTTCTGCGATGGGTTGCACCTGTCTTGATGATGATATTCATATCGTCATTTTTTGCAAAACGACTTGGTCCAAAGGTTGCGTCATTTATCACAACAATATCCATATTCGCACTGATACCTATATTACTCGGTTTCAGTTACACGCATTATTACACAACACTTATACCTTTAATACCGATTTATTGCGCTGTATTCTTCTATATTGCATCAAATAAAATAAACATTCTTGCAGTAATACTTTGCGTAATAATGGCATTTCCGTTGGCAAATTACTTTGTTCAATCAGAGTCAAATATAGTGCATTACTCAAAGAAGTTGTATTCACAAAATCACCCTGCCAAAACAAGCGACGTATATTCTGATATTTATTACAGTGCAAAACAGCTTAGTTCGCGAATTCCCGATGAAGACAAAGACAGCGTATACTGCTACGACATTTCAGCAACTTGGCTTTTACAAGCCGACATTATGCCTTGCTTTAAGATATTTATTCTTCAAGAATGGTGGTCGGAAATGTATCCCGAATTCGGTCGTCAAATTAATCAAATGATGCTTGAAAAACAACCTAAGTGGGTCGTTATACACAATATCGACATTGTAAACAGTAAGCAGTTTATGAATATAATCAACAATAATTACGAACTTATCGATGAATACAGTTATGACCAATTATACAAATTGAAAACTCAATAAAAAATAGCTGTTGCAATTAGCAACAGCTATTTTCATGTTTATCTTTGTCATAGACAATGCAAAATGATTCTGTAGGATTTTTCACCGTCTTTTTAGCTTTCAAAGCCTTATCCAACCCCACTCCCACAACTTCATTTGTTTTAAGCACATAAATTCCTGTTTTAACAATAATATGCGCACCGGGATATTTTTCATTAATCATTTTACTAAATTGTTTATTTACCGTTTTTATCTTATCAAAGCTTTCTAAATTTTTAAATCTGAACGCACTGTAAAAAATATCTGCACCGTCAATGTGAGTTACAATATTATAATCATTATCACTTGACAAAATACAGTTTGCAAACTCTGTAAAGACCTTATCTCCCTCAATCTGACCAAACCGTTCGTTGAAATCAAGCATTCCCGAAAAATCGGTATGCAACAGAGCAACCTGCTCGTCTTTTTCCTCGGCAACTTTTCTCAGTCTGCCTATCTGTTCATAAAATTTTGCAATAGCATAACAACCTGTTTTGCGGTCATAATCAATTATTTTTCTAAGCTTTTTTTCATTCTCCGTTTCCTTATCGCTTTGAGAAATGTACATCGTCATAAGCTTCGTCGCCATATTCAATTCAACGCATTCTTCTATCTGCCAAGGATTTTCATATCCGAATCTCGTACAAACAAACATAAAGAACGAATCTCCTGTTGTAATATTTGCATTATAGACCACTTCACCATTCTTTTTATTCTTTTCAAATTCACGTTTAAACTTTAACGAAAATCCATTTATTTTTTCATTTGAAAGAATAAATACAGGATATTTTTCAAAGAATTCTTTGAAATGCTCAATGTCAGAATGAGCATAATATCCTCTTTTTCCCGCATTATTCTGAAATTTCGGATCACTGCACCATTCATAGCTTATTGTGATTAAATCTTCCTTGGTATTGACCTTCATTATCTGAAACCAGTCAATACCGAACTTTTCAGCCACATACCGAATAATCTTATACATTGCGTCATCGCTGTTTTTCGCACTTGAAGAAAGTTCAAGGAACACTTTCATCATATCGCGTGTCTTAAATAATTCCGTACTGTTTTCGGCGTCATCAACTTCATAATCAATCGCATGACTTGAATTGTCGTACACAATATTTTCATTGTATATCTCCCAATGAGCCTTGCCATTCTTTTTTGTACTGTACAGTGCCTTATCTGCTTTTGAGAACAACGCTTTATAATTAGGCACTTCTTCAAATATTCTGCCGTCCGCCACTCCGACACTGCACGTTATTCTCTTATCGTCTGAAATATTAATCTTACATACATTGTCAACAACTCTGTCGGCATTCTCTGCTATTCTGCTACTTTTCAAAAACACGAAAAATTCATCACCGCCGTATCTTCCGACAATAGCGTCATCATCGGTTGCCTTGTTCAGCATTTCCGCAACCATGGCAATAACGGTATCACCGTATAAATGTCCGTATGTATCATTTATATTTTTAAAATCGTCAATATCAATAACAAACAGTGCGTAATCTCTGCTTTCGGGATTGGATTTTATATACTCATTAATCCTCTCGACGCCTGCATTTCTGTTATAGACATGAAGTACCGGATCAATCTCGATTTTTTCTTTTAATTCTTTTTCATGATGTTTTTCGTCCTCGATATTCGTTATTGTTCCGAAAATTCTTTTAAGATTACCCTTTTCATCATGTTCAAAATTTCTGAAAATGCGGTGCCATTCATAATTCTTATCACCCGGCAACTTCATTCTGACACTTATATTTTCTACTTTTTCATTGTATATGTTTTCTTTAAGATAACCGTAATCTCTTTTATCCGCAAGCTCATAAACAGCATCTACCGTATTATTGGGGATAGACAGTTTTTTCAGTTCGGTTTGACCTTTCACCGGAATATATAAAGTCATATTATCGTCCGCTACGTTATGTTCAAAAACAATATTTTTTGAACTTTTAAGAGCAAATGTAAAACATCTTCTCTCATCTTTCATCCTGACAAGATTCGTATGCTGTTCCGTAACGTCAATAAGAATACCGAGAATATCATTTTCATTATATTTAGTCAAATGCATACAAATATAACGTATCGTCCCGTCCGAAACAATACATTTGTATACCACTTCATTTTTATCTTTCAAATCAGCTATAATATTTTTGTCTTCTTCGCAAATATTAAGACTTTCAAAATTTCCGTTCGCATAAGTCGAATAATAATAATCATTCGCCGAAATAATTTTAAGCGTACTGTCATTTTGAAACGCAACAACACCACACGGCATTATATTATAGCTTTCGTCCTTAAAATATTTTTTCAACATTACAACTGCCTCAACCTTTTTATAAATTATCGGTATAAATATTCTATCACAAAAAATGTATCAAGTAAATATTTTTCGACCTATTTTATTATAAAAAAAACAACCGTATCTATATAAGAATACGATTGTCTGAGAGAGAGATTTATTTTACGGTTATATAATAACACAATAATTAAATTTATTCCATTGCATTTGTTGTCCAAAATATTGCAAATATTGTCCTTTTATGCTATAATAATTGTGTAGGAGGTGTATTTTATGGATGCAATTTCATATAAACAGAAAGAATATCTTTACAGTTATTTCCGTTCAAAGCCTCCGGAGCTTAACTTGCACCTTCATAAATATTATGAATTTCTGTATTTTATATCGGGTGATGCAACGTACATAGTCGAGGATAATCTATATAAAATTCACCCCGGCGATATTTTGCTTACAAGACCAGGAGAACTTCATACGATTTTCTTTCAGTCCGAAAAGCCGTATGAGCGTATTTTTATGCAGATACATCCCGACTTTATCCCCGAATTTGATTTGTTTGATAAAATAAATTCTTCACCTATGGGCGAAGATAACAGAATACCGTCAGACATTGTTCAGTCTTTCGGACTTTACGATTATTTCAAAAATGTTGAACATTACATTTTAAACAGACTACCCGAAAGTGACGCTATGATAAAATCGTATTTTTTACAGTTCCTTGTCGCGGTAAATCATGCACTTAACAACACCGTTTTGCCGATAAAACCGACAAACAATAACCGTATTGACGATATAATAGATTACCTTACCGATAATATTTCCGCAGATATAACACTGGATTTTTTAGCAGAAAAATTTTTTATTAATAAGTATTATATGTGCCATACATTTAAAAAACAGACCGGTATTACAATAAAAGAATTTATGAATACAAGAAAAATCACTAAGGCGAAACAGATGCTTTCCGAAGGTGCGGATATTATGGGACTTTGCTATGAATGTGGGTTTAATGATTATTCCACGTTTTATAAAGCGTTTAAAAAACTTACCGGTAAATCGCCGAAAGATTTTTTGACTGGTGATTGATTTTTGCCAATCCGTCACTTCGTGACACCTCTCCTCAAGGAGAGGCTTTTTGGCTCCCCTTGTGAGGAGCTGTCGGCAACGCCGACTGTGGGGGTGTCTTCTCGGAACATCGTGGTGCCGTCCCCTACTGCCTTAATATCTATTATCTATGATTATCACACCACCACTCCGTCACTTCGTGACACCTCTCCTCAAGAAGAGGCTTTTCGGCTCCCCTTGTGGGGAGCTGTCGGCAACGCCGACTGTGTGGTGGCTTCTCGGAACGTCGTAGTGCCGTCCTCTCCTGCCTTAATATCTAAAAAAAGGCGACCAATGGTCGCCCCTACATACAATATTGTTTAACATAAGCGGTCATCTGCCATTCATATTCGTACGGGCGGTCATTGGCCACCTTTTAACATTCCAAACATAAAAAAACAGCGGTCAATGCCCTACACCCATAAGGAAGTATGAGTGTAGGGCATTTGTTATGTGCAGTCGGATTGATGAAAAATTGTAGTAAAATCAATAAAATATTGGAGGTATTACAATGAAAACATTATTTGAACAAAACGGAGGAACTTATATAAAAGTCGGAGATTATTATATCCCCAATTTAACTGTACCCGAATGTAAGCCTATTGGTAAATATGGTATGCTTTGCAGAACATATCTAAAAAATTATCACAGAGCTTTTTACAATACACTTCTTATGAGTGGCAAACTAAATGATTATCTTTGTGATATTGACGCACAGGCTGATAAGTTAAGAGAAATACTGTTACCAAAATATAAGTTGGCATACGGTATTACCGAACAGCTTAAAGCTGAAAATCAGATGAAATGGGTACAGCTTATGAACACAATATCACATCAGATTGACGAAATTATTTTGAATAAGGTTGTTTACGGAGGGGCAGAAAGATGAAAAAGTTTATAGCAATTATATTATCAATAATAACAATATCACTTGCAATATCAGCAAAAGCGGCTGGTATTCCGAGAGCGTCGGCACCTGAAAATGCCACAGAAGAACAAATTTTGATTGTTGAAAACCTTATCAGCGACATACTTGACGAGGTTGAAGCAGGAAATATCGGTTACACATTGGCATCGGGATATGCGAATACAAGAATACGAAAAGCTGTGATTGCACGTCAAACAGACGGAAACGGTTATGGAATGTTGTCGCCTATTGCCCAAAACGCAATCCGAGTTATGAGTGATAGACTACTTCGACCTAATATTTACACGCAATACGAGGAATATTTGAAAGTCTTGCTTTCCGACCTCATTACGGAAGTTGAAAACGGCGGAGATGGCGAGAACGCACGAGAAATGGCATATTTACGAATATATCAATCTGTAGACGCTTCATACATTCCGAGAGAAGTCGGAACGGATTTCTGTTATGCTGATACTCCTGCCGTTGACGGTGCAATGCTTTATATTGCCAGAAAATTGCTTCTTGATGCTGTTAAATAAATAATAGATAAGGACATACCGCTTAATAAGCGGTATGTCCTTGTTTTGTGGTCGTTTAGACAATAATCTTCTAATTGCTAATTTTCATAATTTTTTACCTTATCATTGTTATTCAAACGCCTTTACGCGCGCAAGCTCTCCGTCCTTGTAGTACCATAGCGTGCCGTCAGTTTTGATAATATAAATAACTCCACTTCCTCTATAAGCATCCTTTACATCTGTTGCATATTCTTTATTCAAATTAGTCAGTACTCCATCTGTTGTGATGTATAAGGCACTGTCTACAACCTTTTTTATGTTATCCGCAACCTTGCCCCATTTATTATTTGTTTTTAAATATACTTCATCATTTTCGTTTATAAAATACACTTCACCGCTGCTTGAAGTCACATATTTTATATATGATGCCACCTTTGATTGAGTATTGCTTTGATAATTCTCATGTGTTCCTTCGTATAACTCACCGCTTGAAGTAAGTAAATAAATGTAATCGTTACCATCTCTGACTACATCAAGCGCGTCTGTTGCCAGCTTTTCGTCCATATAATACAATTCCCTATTAGTGTTTATCATATAATATTTTGAAGCAAACTTTCCCCTTACAGCTTTTTTAATATTATACGCAATTACCCGGTCGAATAAGCTGTTCTTTCTGTATGAGTCAAAAAGACTTGTAGAGTCATACATATCAAACAACACATTATCACGGGAAATAACAAAACCGTTTGATACCGTTCCGTCCAGAACATTGTATCTATATAAATGTCTTTCTGTATCGTCATACGCTTCTATCTTGTACAAGTATCCATTTTCAGCAATCACTCCTGAGCCATATTCGTTTTGAGCAAATTTTTCAAAACGTATATCTGGTGCGTTTATTTCTTCATCAGAGGGCCAGTAATTGTTATATCCACGCTCACGCGATACTGTATACCCATAAAGGTAATCTGTTCTGTTAGCTGACCATATCAGTTGCGCATAATCATATGTTATTATGTGCAGACTTTCCATTTTATCTTCCTGTCTGGGCAACACATCCGCGTCATATAGAGTTTCTCCGCCTGAATTTTGAATATTGTAAATTTCCCTGTCTGGACATGTCTCAAAATGATACAAACCTGTTGGATAGTATGTCGACAAAGGATTTCCGTGATATGCGTATATATTGCCGTTTTCAGTATCAATTGTAGTTACCTCTTTAACATCAACATAATCTACAGTTCCGTCACGCTCATAATCAATCATATCTCCGGGCCATCCCAAAGTATAAGTACAATTAAGAGTTCTCTGAGAATATTCTTTAATCTCCTGCGTTACATTCGGGTTACCCGAATTATATCGCTCGTCAAGGTAGTGCTGTAAACCCTTTATTTTTACAAGTCTTTTTTCGTCATCATACTCGACATAAGCATACGGTTCAAGCGCGCGAACAGGTATAACCATACGACCGTCAATATTATAGCTCTCGACAGCCTCGCCTGCGACAGTTACGGTTATATCAGTCGCAAGAATATCCATAACAGGATTTCCCACAGGGCAATCCTCCTTTTTGATATTTACCTCGTCAGCCGTAAGCAATGTGCGGTGAGCGTATGGATTTTGCGTAATAGTCAGAAGACGCGCAGACTCATTCCATTCCACATCAAAACCGTAGCCGCGTAAATCCTCCGCCACTACAAAAGTACGTCCGTCCACGTTGTACGTCTTGCACGCTGCGCCGTCTATTACAGTGCCTATGTCGGTTGAAAGTACCGTGCCGATTGTTTTTGCCTGCGCCGCAGGAATTGCAATCAGAATTACTGCAAATGCTGTTATTATTATCTTTTTCATCTCATGTTCTCCTTCTGATTGTTATTCAAACGCCTTTACGCGTGCAAGCTCTCCGTCATTGTAATACCATAACGTACCGTCGGTTTTTATGATATAGATAACTCCATCACGATACTTTGTTGCATCTCTCACATCATATGCAAAATCTGTTGTTAAATCCGTTAATGTTCCATCTACTGTCAAATATAAATCTGATGATACTAGTTCTGCGATATTATCCGCTATTTTTTCGCATGTATGTAAAGAACTGTTATACTTATAAAATTCATTATTGTTATTTATAAAATAAGTGCCTTGTGTCCGTTTTATATTGGAAGCAACATGAGTTAAATCACTTATTTCCTGTCCTTCATAATAAAAACCATCATATAATTCCCCGTCATTTGTCAGCATTAATACTCTTCCGCCATTCTGATAGGGATTGGTTGTGTATGCCGAAAAATCAGAAATATTAGTCATAAACACACTTCCGTTTCCGCTTTCGCCGACATAATAACATAAATCACCATTGTTATGCAGAACATATCCTTTATCATATCTTTGATATTGAGCTTCTTTTACATCCGTTGCTATCACACGGTCAAATAAACTCAGAACACTGTTCGGCTGTTCACCTATATAAATATTAGAGCTGAAAAATGAATATTTATCATCATACAATACTCCGTCTTTTGATAAAAAGAAATTTCTTGAATTCGCCCCTAATGTTGTATCCTGAATATTACATCTTATTATTTCACGATTACCATTCATAAGCGCATCAAACTGAAATAAATATCCTTCTTCCGAAAGGATACCAAGCTCATATCCAGTAACTAAAAACTTTTCAAATTTTAAATCTGCATTATTAATTTCCTCGTCAGACGGCCATATGGTGTCATTTGGCTTTTCGTTCATCACCCAATATCCATATATTCCTGATGTATTTCTATTGATAAGCTGCACCTTATCAGTTGTTATCAAAAATCCGCAGCCCGCTGTTGAGATATGGTTATCTCTTGCATAAATTCTGTTTCCATTTGTATCGCATATTTCCCATTTTATATGATTATCTTGCTTTTCAACCTTTCCGTTGCTGTATTCAATATCCGGAAGTTCCATTGAGTAATAATAAATTTGTCCGTTTTCATTGTTTAGATTTATTTCCTGATAATCTTCCGACTCCGATTTCATAGCTTCACCTCTGCCGTAGCACTCATCAAGATAATGCTTTAAGCTATTAATGGTCACAAGTCTTTTTTCATCATCATATTCCACATAAGCACATGGTTCAAGCGCGCGGACAGGTATAACCATATATCCGTTTATATTATATCCTTCAATTTGCTGGTCAGCAACAGTCACAACTACATCACTCTCAAAAATGTCCATTATCGGTTCTCCAATGGTACACATCCACTTTGCTTTAAGCTCATCTTGCGGCAATAATGTGCGATATGAGTATGGGTTTTGCGTAATAGACAAAACTCGTTCATTTTCATTCCAGTCCACATCAAAGCCATAGCCCTGCAAATCCTCCGCAACTACAAAAGTGCGTCCGTCCACATTGTACGTCTTGCACGCCGCGCCGTCTATTACCGTGCCTATGTCGGTTGAAAGTACCGTGCCGACAACCTCTGCGCCTGCTGCAGCAGGTACAGCACATACCGCAATGCTGATAAGTATTCCTGTCAGTACACCTTTTATGTAATCAGTTCGTTTCATATTTTACTCCTATTCATTAATCTCTGAAAACTTACTGAATGTATTGGTTTTGATATTAAATATAAGATTACCCTCACCCAAATGCATTGGTTGTGAATTGGAAATTTCTACAAAGCTTATATGCAATTCATCTTCATTCATCTGCTCAACACTCACACCGCTTATCTTCGCATACAAATAATTTTTATATTGAGCCGTTTCTCCTGTTTTGTAATTATAGGCATTAAGTAAATTTTGAGGAGCATTTCCGGGAATATTTTCTGCAAAAAATACATAATCACCATAAAATGCAGCGCCGCCAAAATATGTTATGCTCTTAATTTCCTCTCCGTCCTGAGTATCAGCATCATTCTCAAAGGATATTTTGACAATTTTTGCACTATACCTACCCGGATAAGGGCTTGGACCATCATATTTGACAAAATATATTTCATTTTCAGTAATATTCATATTTGTACTGCTAAGCCTGTATACCCTCTCATATCCGCGTGCCTCGTCCTTTACACCAAGATAACTGTAGTTATTATCATCTTTAAATGTATAATACTTCCACACATTACCATTCTTGTCGGGCTTTTCGGCTATAACATTAATATCCTTCTGCTTTCTTGTCATTGATACTGTTTTGCTGTCGCCGTTCCAGTAAATTTCCTGTCCGCTAAGCTCGCCGAGCTTGCGCATTGGCAGGTAAGTCGTGCCGTTATACAGAATACTTGACGGCGCGCTTTCGCCGCCGACGAGGTCTATATCCTCGCCCCACTGTATTTGGTCAACACCGTTGACATTGATACGCACCTGATTAAACAGCGCGTCAATATTCTCCGCTATTGCAGGAACAGCAAATATTACCGCTGCAATAAGAAACCCTGTTATTATTCCTTTTATGTAACTTTTCATTATTCCACCTCACGCTGTCCGTTCTGATAATTCGAATAAAGTCCGGTATATATCAATTCACCGTTTTCATCATATGCCTTATACTCTCCGCAGTATTCACCGTCTTTTATGTCACCTTCATTGGTAATACGGTATCCGAAACGAAAATGTTCATCGTCAATATTATAATCTTTCTCATTTCTCATAATAGTACCCCTGCGTTGATAACCATCAACACGTGCGCCCTCAATACGTTCACCGCCGAAATTTCCACCTTCTGTTATCTGTCTGTAGCTTATACCATCATATAGCGTGTCATTAACAAAAATACCACGTTCAAACTGAATATACCGAGTTGGTGCAAGTCCTGCCCCTCCTGTAGGATTGTACTGAAACAAATAAACGCCTATCCCTTCTCTTTTGAATGCGTTACATCCACCAATATATTCTGATTCAACACCTCTTTTATACAGGTTTATCCTGCCTATATTTACAGATGATTTATATTTAACACTCTTACCTGTATCATCTTCCGGATAAAATGATACTTGAGGATCGTCTGTCGCCTCGTCATACGCATTATTTAATTCTGTATTCAAAAAATCCAAATTTATACGAAAATCATATGTTACCGGAAATCCGCCTATATTCGGACGTTTCTCAACATCACCGTAACGTATAAGCTCACTTGCCGCAATTAATGATGTATGTTCTGTTTCAATGCTCCTTACAGGGACATTATCTAAATATACTTTCTTTTTTGCACCATATACTTCATAAACTTTATTGGGTGCAGAATTTACTGTACTGCTGTCAAGCGGTACAAATTCCTTATCTCTGTTACGAGTAAGATAAATGCTGTTTTCGTCTTCGCTTATATCAAACCCATACTGCGGCAAATCGAGAACAGCTACATATACACCATTTAATCGGTAGATTTCAGAAATACGCTGCAATTGTTCCTCGTCATACACGGTTTCGCACGGACTGTAATAGGAAACCAGCGGCATTTCATTTATAAACAGAGGCAATGCCGCTTCATATGCCATGCCAAGCAATTCGCCGGCTGTTTCCTCTGGCATTATCAGTGAATACGATTTTGAAGTGTCTACATTAATAATACCGTTTTCATATTCAACATCAAAGTCAAATATTCTTGCTATATCACGAATTTTAAAATAATTATTGTCCGAAATATTGTATCCGACAAGATTATAATAAGTAAATTTACCATCGCACTCTTTTCTTATTGTCGGTACATTATATTCGGCATCAGAAACCTGCGGTGATTCATATAGTTCATTTGCTGTATCATAACTTTTTCCGCTATCCAATATAATATATTGGTATGAAGCCAACCAGTCAACACTAAACTGCTTTTCAGTACCATTGAGTGCCGCTGCAACATCGCGCAGCTTAAAATAATTGCTTCCATAAAGATTATATGCAGCCATCTGCACAGGTGCACCATTTACTGTCACAGTTGCATCTGACGGGTTCGCTGTTTCAGCGTCCGCATTCGTCGCAGCAAACATCATCACTGCAAATGCAATCAGAATAAGCTTTTTCATATATATATTCCTCCTTTATCATTCGTTTATATTATTCAATAATCGCTGTTCTTGATGTTTCGTCCCAATCAACTTTATAGCCGAGGTTTTCAGATAGAAAACGTAGCGGCACCATTGTTTTGCCGTTTATAAGGCGCGCAGGGACGTCCATTGTTGCAGGGGTGTTATTTACCTCTGCTTCCGTATCATCTATTGCAAAGGTTACGGCTGTATTATTAAGCGTCGCTGTTGCTGTCTGTGTTTCCTGATTCCATTCGACATCTGCTCCCATCTGCTCAAACAAGAACCGCATCGGTACAAGCGTACTTCCGTCCTCTATCACAGGCGGTGTTTCAAAGCCGAGAATGTTACCGTCAAACTTCACATAAACAGGATTGGTGTCTAATTTTTCGCGTAGCTGTGAATATATTTCTTCCTTGTTGCAGGCATAAAATTTACTGTAGTCTTCTATTAAAATTTCATCTCCTGCTTCTGATATGTTTTGAATAACATTCATTTTTTTATTTATAGTTAAATAATCCCAGTATACACCATCACACGAGCATTCTAACACTTCTGTGTTTTCATTTTTATTTGTACCATCAACTCTACAAACAAATGGTCCAATCTTATATTGATAAATTTTATCGGAATTTTCATATGCTATCTGATTTAATTCCCCATTTGAATAAAGATAATTATTTATGAGCAATTTATCATCCACCTTATTCATACAAATAAAATCACCATTAGACTTATCAATATCCATTTTTGTCCATTCGATACAGTCAGTGCTGTAATAAACTGCATACTCACACGAAAAAGCCCCCGTAACTCTATCGCCATATTTTTTAGGTCGTACATTTCTTGTTGATATAAAAATCTTATCATCCACATATTCTATGTTATTTATATTATTAGGGATTTGATATGTGTTTAATATGATTTTAAAATCCTCAGAAATCCTGTACATATATTTTTTTGAATCAGCGTCCAAATAAGAATGATGTCCTTTATAAACTAAATAATCACTGCCTGTCCATACATACTTGTAATGACCGCCAAATTTTAATATTTGGGGAATTTCTTCATTCCCATCTACTTCTGTAAATTCTACACCGTCCTCTGAGATTTTGGGAGGATATGCATCTGTAATCCATTCCTTGCCGCTCCACATTACCGTTTCTCTTACACTCTTTTCAGTAAATTCAACACTGTTTAGGTATTCAGCTCCATGTGACACTTCACAGAAAAGAGCCATAATTACAAACAACATAATTCCAATTCTTTTCATAAGTATGTACCCCCTAAATAAAAAAATGCGTGACTACAACATTGCACAGCCACGCATAAAAACGCAGCTAAGACTTCTGTTGCGACACAGATCATTCCAGTACAGGTATGACAAGCAAAGCCTACGTTTTTTACTAACGTACGCCTGTACTGATAAAATTATTCATCTGTGTCGCAATTATAGTATACCATTTTATGGTGAATTGGTCAATAAAAAATTCCGTGGTCATTTTAAGCTGCAAAATCAAACCTCCGCATATAACTATACATACCCATAGATTTTTCGTATTTTTATCTATTGAAAAACATAGTGTTTATGCGGTTCTCAAAATCATAAACTTCTACTGAATGATTACCTATTATTCCACTCCGATATGAAGAAAATGCGTTCTGCATTTTCTTCATAGAAACGGCTGCTGATAAAGCAATCCGTTTCAAAAAAAGCATAACTGCCAGTCGGGAATATATCCGATACGGCGTTATGCTTTTGTATTTATCCGAATGAAATCTCGGATAAATACTCAAGGCGACAGCCTTGATGAGCAGATGTAAAATGTGTGAGTAGGTACACATTTTGCTCTGCTCTGAGGGAGTGCAGAGGGAACGGCTGCCACACTCTTTGCGTGCAAAGTATAGTGTGTTACACCTTTGCTTGCGGGGCGGGTGTAAAAATGTGTTGCTCGAAGTCTTGAGCAACACATTTTTACAGACGGCAGAAGTACAAAAGGGGGTCGGCTGCCGCCGCTAATCGGCAGTCGGTACCCTTGCAGTAATTTGTGGAGCAAGCAGAGGTGTAAGCGCGCTAATGCCTGCTATTTGGAAAACCCATATTTCAGCATAAGCTCGTCAATAATATCCCGCTGGTCGAGATACCAAGTATCAAATGCCGTGAAACTAAGTAATCCGTCCTTGACTTGTTTTTTCTTTATTTTTGAAACTCTCTTAAATTCGTCATATGCCTTTTGTAAGTTATTAAGGATTTTTTCATCATCTGTAAGTTTTTTCGCTTTAGTAATCCTGTTGTACCAATACATCTTCTCATTTCGGAATGTCCGTTCATAATCAACCTCTCGTGTTGCGTCATCATATTTCTTTTTGTTTATCTGCTGTTGTTTCTTCCTGCACTTGTCTGAACATATAACCGTTTTGTTCACGTCAGGGGCAAGAAACAGCTTTCCGCATACTTTACAATAGCTGAAATACTTTTTCTTTTCATATATAGTTCTTAAATAATACAATATAAGCGGAAGTATCGTATTATCTGACACAGCATATTCTTTTGTTTTTGCCGTATCAGCGACAAGCAGCATTTGGAGAGGATATTTAAAATACTCATACGGTATATCGCAAAGAGGATTTAATGGATTTGTCCTCTGCCATTCCAAAATTTCATTCATAAGGTGATACCGAAACGGTAAGGTGATTTCCTCTATCCCGTCAATAAAATCCTCATTATCCTCTTTTCTTTCCATACGTTCCATTCCTCTCATATACTCCTGCCATAGCTTTAAGGCGGTAAATTTCATCAAAGGATTTTTCTCGGTGTATAGACTTTCAATTTGTAATATGTTTGGACTTCCATTCTTGAATAAATTATCGCACAAATCTACTCGAATATCAGCAAAAAGACCTGTTCTCGGAAATATGTCAAGTAAAAATGAGCCAATCGGACGTATTTCTTCAAAAATAATATTATCTTTTTTCCCACCGTGAAGATACCTGTTTAATTCCTCAAAATCACCTATTAAAATATGCTCTTTTTTCTTTCTAAGGTCAATATTTAAAGCTATTGCTGCATTTTTGAACCTCGGAATATTGGGTTCTGTAAATTTCCTTTTCAATATATACACCTCTTTTTATGCGAATAATATTTTATCGTTTTTATCATTAGTTAAAGTATACACCAAAAGCCTTTACAAGTCAACATTTTTGTGATTTAATCGAATTGTGCTAATCGCGATTTACAACACAAAAAATCATAAAAGGAGGTCATAGGAATGACTAAAATAGATAGAGATTTTGAACGCAGTCAACAATTATACGCATTAAAATCAATGTGTTTCACGGACAGCGGACTATATAATTGGACGTTTGAGAATGACAACGGCAAAAATCCGAATATGAGCAGAGCAAAATGCTATGTTGACCGTTGGAATAAGATGCGTTCAGAAAATATAGGTCTGCTGCTTTGGGGTGATGTCGGTACGGGCAAATCATATTTTGCAGCCTGTATTGCAAATGCCTTGATTGAACAGGGGGTATCTGTCAGAATGACAAACTTCTCAGCAATATTAAATGATTTGTTCTCTTGTGATGATAAGAACGAATATATCAATAAGCTGAATGAAAGCAGCTTGCTCATAATAGACGATTTGGGTATTGAGCGTGATACCGAATACGCATTAGAACAAGTATACAACATCATAGACGCTCGCTATAAGAGTAACAAACCTCTTATCGTAACAACCAATTTAAGTCTTACAGAGCTTAAAAATCCAGTTGACACCGCACATAAGCGGATTTATGACAGAGTGCTTGAAATGTGTGTTCCGATACGGTTTAACGGCGAAAATATCCGCTGTGAGAAGGCGAAGCGCAAAATGGATACTGCAAAAAGATTATTCGATACGGAGGTGTAAATATGGCATATACGATTTTAAGATTTGCAAAGCATAAGGGTAATCCTGCCCGCGCGATACAGGCACATCACGAGCGTGAAAAAGAGAAATACAAAAGCAATCCCGATATAAAGGTAGATAAGATAAAGAATAACATTCACCTCGTGACACCAACAGCGTCATACAAGGTTGAAATTGATACCCGTATCAATAATTCAGGCTGCCGAGTACGGAAGGACAGCACAAGATTTGTTGATACACTCATTACGGCAAGTCCTGAATTTTTCAAAGGCAAGACCGTAAAAGCGATTGTGGAATATTTCACACACGCGTTAGAGTTTATGAAAACCAAAGTCAGACCAGATAACATCTTTACCGCTGTTATACATATGGACGAAGCCAATCCGCATATGCACCTATGTTTTGTACCTCTGACAGAGGATAACAGACTGACTGCAAAGGAGATACTCGGAAACCGCGTTAAGCTGTCTAAATGGCAGGACGAATTTCATGAGTATATGAATAAGTTTTATCCCGAATTGGAGCGCGGCATATCTTCACAGCTTACAAACAGAAAACATATTCCAAACCATATTTTTAAATCCGCTAAAAGCCTACAGAAAATGCAGGGACAGATTGAGGAATTGTTGGAAAATACAAATATACTTAATTCAGGCAAGAATACACAAAAGGCATTAAAGCTGATTGAACAGTGGATACCGCAGGTCGAAACCTTTGAAACGAATATACGATTAATTGAAAAATCCTTGAAGCAATCAGAGGAAGAAAAGAGATTTCTTGCAAACGAGCTTAACGATAGAAAAGACGATAACTTCCATAATCAGATTGAAATTGCGGGATTAAAAAATGAACTCAATAAATGGAAGCGGTTATATAATAAAGTCCCGGAGGAAATCCGCACAGAGATTGAATGCAGAAAAAGAGAACATCAGAGGGAGGTGGAGCGATGATTAAAGCTATAAAGAGCATACAGACATTTACCAAGCCTGAAAAGGAATTAAAAAATCCTGATAATCTTAATTTTAAAATGAAAATCGGGACTACAACATACATAGTAAATGCACATTTCAGTGATAAGGCACAGGACGATATAGCGAACAAAATCAAAAGTCTTATGACAAGATAATATAAAATAACAGAAAAAATTACACTTTAGCAATTTAAAGCGTTGACTTTGACAGTCGGGCATGATACAATGTTGTTACTACAATATTTATCATATCCGGCTGTCGGAAAGGAGATTATGAAAATTTATGAAAAGACAGTCAAATGATGATAAAATAACTGCCCTTTACTGCCGATTGTCGCAGGATGACGGTCGTGAGGGCGAAAGTAACAGTATAACAAATCAAAAAGCAATTCTTGAAAACTATGCAAAACAGCACAATATGAAAAACATAAGATTTTTCATAGATGACGGTTGGAGTGGGACAAATTTTGACAGACCTGATTTTATGAAGCTCAAAGCGGAAATGGACGCAGGAAATGTCGGAACACTGATAGTAAAGGACTTATCAAGACTTGGCAGAGACCATATAATGGTTGGGTATTATACAGAAATGTATTTCCCTGATATGAATATACGGTTTATAGCCATAAACGATAATGTTGATACTGAAAACAGCGAAAGCAACGAATTTGCCCCGTTTATGAACATCTTTAATGAGTGGTATGCAAAAAATACAAGCAAGAAAATCCGAGCCGTTGTCAGAGCAAAGGGCGAATCCGGCAAGCGTGTGGGAACAGCTATTCCGTATGGATATATTAAAAATCCCGATAATCCCGGACAGCTTATGATTGACGAAGAAGCTGCAAAGGTTGTCAGATACATATATGAGTTATGTATCTGCGGAAAGGGACCTACTCAAATAGCTAAACAGCTTACAGCAGAAAAAATACCGACACCGACAGTGTATTTTAAGGAACACGGTATGCCGTATAACACAAAGAAAGCCATAAATACATCTTGGGAAGGTCAATCTATAATCTACATTCTTGAGAATATGATTTACTTGGGATATACAGTTAATTTTAAAACCACAACGAAAAGCTATAAATCCCATAAGACCATTGACCTGCCAAAAGAAGATTGGCTGATATTCGAGAATACTCACCCTGCTATCATTGAAAAATCTGTATGGGATAAGGTGCAGGAACTACGCAAGAATAAGCGCAGAAATACAAAATCGGGTAAAACAAGCATTTTCTCAGGTGTCCTTGAATGTGCCGATTGCGGCGCAAAACTGTATTACTGCACTTGTAAACGGTTTGACAGCAAGCAAAATCATTTCGTTTGCTCCAACTACAAGAGCAATACAGGTAGCTGTTCTGCTCACTATATCCGTGAAGAAGTATTGTATGATATCGTTCTTACACAGATACAATTTATGCTTGAATATCTCAATATGTTTGAGGACGAATTTGTAAAAAGTATTATGGATAAATCTTCAAGAGATAAAAAGAAAGAGGTATCAGTAAAGAAAAGACATCTTGAGCGTAACAAAAGCCGCATTTCAGAGCTTGATGATATTTTCAAACGTATATATGAGGACAATATGAAGGGCAAGCTGAGCGACGAACGCTTTGCAAAACTGTCCGCTGATTATGAAGCCGAACAAAAGCAATTGATTGACGAAACGGCGGTTATTGAAAAAGAACTTGCCGAGAGTGAAGAAACGATAAACAATGTTGAATATTTCTTAAACATAGTCCGTCAATATACGGAGATATCAGAACTAAGCGCAAGAGTAGTGAATGATTTGATTGATAAAATCGTAATTCACGCTCCCGATAAGTCAAGCGGACACAGAATACAACAGGTAGATATTCATTATACCGCTGTCGGAGTAATAGATATACCGCAGCATTTTCAAGAATTAGCAATCTAATATATTTTAAATCAAACGAACACGGCGATACATCAGCCGTTAAGCCAATGTATCGCCATATCTTAAAACTTCCTTATTAGTGAGCCGCTAAAGACCGCCTTTTTTTTACATCAATGACTCAACATATATTTGAAGTATTTCATCTTTTGACGGAACGAACATACTATTTAGTGTACCGCCTGCATTTTGAGCAATTTCTGCATACAATTCAAGTTCTTCTTTTTCAAACTTTTCTTTATCACCCAAAATTTTAACGAGAATATTTTTAAATTCTTCTGCACTGTCTAAATTCATACAAGACAATATTTTCTTAACTCTGTCCTTATCATTTCTTTCAATATACTTTGTAAACTCACCGAGCAACAATCCGTTTGCTCTGCCGTGGTCGATATTTTTGAAATATGTAAGCGAATAGCCCATTGCGTGTACCGCCGTTGTTTTTGTTTGCGATATAACAACACCTCCAAGCATTGACGCATAAAGCAGTTTTTCTCTGTCGTCTTCCGTAAGTTCACCGCTAATCAAATCGTCAAATGTTGACGCAATAATTTTAACAGCCTCTTTAGCGATTACATCAGCCATTATATTCGCCCTCTTTGACATCATTCCTTCAACCGAATGTGAAAGTGAATCTATTGCGGTATTGACCGTAGTGGCAAGTCCGAGATTTTTTGTGTATTTTGCGTCAAGCAATGCGTATGTTGGGAAAAGACATGGTGACGCAATACTCTTTTTTGTCTGTTTTTCGTGGTTTGTCAAAATCGCATACGGTGTAACCTCCGAACCGGTTCCGGCAGTTGTCGGAATATGTATCATAGGAAGTGCCTTATTTCCTATGTTCCCGTCAAACAAATTTTTTCTTTCAATATCCGACACCGCAAGCAACGCAATAGCCTTTGCCGAATCCATCGGCGAGCCGCCGCCTATGGCAATAACAAAATCAACTTCTTCCTCCATTGCTGTTTCTGCACCGTCATACACACACTCAACTGTCGGATTACTCATAACCTTATCGAATATTACATATTCAATATTATTCTTTTCAAGCGCATATTTGACATCGTCAAGTGCGCCGCTTAATTTTGCGGAATTTTTGCCTGTTACGATAAGTGCTTTCTTTCCTATTTTGAAAACGTCACTGTTTTCTCTGACACAATCCTTTCCCACAATAACCTTTGTAGGCATATAAAATCCTAAATTCATAAACTTAAACACCCTTTCTACAACAAAATAAGCAACAAAAGCAAGCTATAAATAGCTTGCTTTGATTCTTATTTCTTCAATTCTCTTATTTCTTCTCCAAGGAAACAGAAACCAAAGTAACCCTTTACCTGAATTTTATCAAGGAATTTAGACAATTTCTTTGGCTTTTCATAGATTACAACATCATAATCCTTACGCAGTTTTTCTGCCTCTTCTATAGCATTTACAATGTCTGCTTTATCGTGAAGCAAAGCAATTCTCTTTTTAGTATCGGGAATTGTATATCCTGCCTCTGTAAGAAGTGAGAAAATTCTTTCAAAACCTATTGAAAACCCTACTGCCGGAATATTTTCACCTGTAAATTTACCGATTAAGTTATCATAACGACCGCCGCCGGCAATAGAGCCTTTAAACTTATCGCTTACGATTTCAAAAACAGTACCTGTATAATATCCCTGACCTCTTACAAGCGAAATATCGAACTTAATCTTATACGCACCGTCCGAAAGTTTTTCAACGGCATTAATTATTGTTTCAATACTTTCGGCAGATTCTTCACCGCAAACATCTTTTACGCTTTCAACAGTAAGTGGTTTTGCGATAACTTCACCGAATTTTGCGATAGCACCGCCGTCAAAGCCTTTATCCGTAAGCTCACCGATAACGCCCTCAACACCGATTTTATCCATTTTATCAAATGTAATACACACGCTGTCAAGCTGACTTTCTTCAAAGCCTACACCTTTAAGCAATGCTCTTAAAATTCTTCTGTCATTGATTTTTACGGTAAAGTCTTTTATATCAAGCGACAAAAGTGCTTTTGCTGTTGTATGAATAAGCTCGATTTCGGAGCTTATAGAAGATGAGCCGATTATATCAATATCACACTGCACAAACTCACGAAGTCTGCCCTTTTGCGGTCTTTCCGCTCTGTACACCTTATCAATCTGTATACACTTTGCAGGAAGAACAAGTTGTTCACGATTATTTGCATAATATCTTGAAAGCGGAAGTGTAAGGTCATATCTAAGTCCCATATCACAAAGCTTATTTGTATCACCGCTATCCATTGCTTTCTTTAGCTTATCTCCACGCTTTAAAATTTTAAATATCAAATTAAGATTATCACCGCCATCACTCTTATCAAGATTTTCAATATCTTCAACTGCAGGCGTCATAATACGTTCAAAGCCGGCATCCTGATATGTATTTAAAATTTGATTTTGAAGATAATCTCTAAGTCTGACTTCTTCAGGAAGATAATCATTTGTACCTTTTACTGTTGTGATTTTCATTTTCTATCTCCTTTTGCCATTTTCATCATAAGCTCATATATTTTTTCAAGTGCGTCTACTTTGGCAAGCGGTTTCAAATTTTCCGACATCTCTTTCAATCTGTCCTTATCGCTTACCATAGACATTATTTTATCGTATAATGCGTCAGACGTCAAATCTTTTTCTAAAATTAATTCTGCCGCATTCTTATTTTCAAATTCTCTTGCATTCTGCTCTTGGTGATTACGCACAACATTCGGTGACGGAATAAGTATTGACGGTTTACCGAGTGCAGCAATTTCGCTTACGGTTATCGCACCTGCTCTTGATACAACAACGTCTGCCGCCGCCATACACTCCGCCATATTGTCAATATATGACACAATCTTTATGTTATCCGAAAGAGTTATTCCGCTCTCCTTAATTTTACTCATTATTTTATCGTAATTTCTGTCACCGGTTCCGAACAGCAATTCGATTTTATTGTCCTTTGATATTCTGTCAAGCATACCGATTACCGTATCATTAATTCTGTCCGCACCCAAACTGCCGCCGAAAATAAGCACAAACGGCTTTTTTATACCGAGCTTTTCTCTTGACTTTTTGTAATCGGAATGAAGTATTTCACTTCTGATTGGATTGCCTGTTACAACACATTTTTCCTTATGCTGCATATGATTAATTGTTTCTTCAAAGCTGAGTGCAAGATATGTAACATAATTTGCACTGCCCTTTACCGTCATACCCGGATACACATTTTGCTCATGTATAAGCGACGGCACTTTCATTTTCTTTGATGCCATAGCAACAGGGCCGCTTACATATCCGCCCGTACAAACAATACAATCGGGTTTAAATTCCTTTATAATCTTATTGCACTTTCTTCTTGCGGAAATAAGTTTTTTTACCGTTTCAAAATTTCTGAAAATATGCTTTCTGTCAAAGCCTTGTATTTCGATATATTCAATATCATATCCTGCTTTCGGTACAAGTTTTGTTTCAAGTCCCGATTTTGTACCGACAAACAAAGCCTTAAAATCCTTATCCTGTTTAGCTGCATAATCGGCGATTGAAATAGCCGGATTAATATGTCCGCCTGTTCCTCCACCCGCAAATAATACTCTCATAAATCTTCCTCCACATTAATCTTTTACGGAATGTCTTGATATATTAAGCAATACTCCCATTTCACATAAAAGTGTTATTATCGCCGTACCGCCGTAACTGAAAAACGGCAATGCTACACCTGTATTCGGTACGCTCGATGTTGCAACGGCGATATTAAGTATCGTCTGAATAGCAAGCTGAGCCGCAATACCCACCGCAACAAGTGAGCCGTATGTATCGGGTGCATTCATAGCAATTCTTATTGCTCTTATAATAAGCGCCGCAAAAAGCAAAATTACAACAGCCGCACCGATAAGACCAAGTTCCTCACAAACAATCGCAAATATAAAGTCATTATACGGTTCAGGTAAATACGAATATTTCTGTACACTCTGTCCCAAGCCAAGTCCGAAAATACCGCCCGAGCCAATCGCATAAAGTCCTTGCACAACCTGATAACTTTCGTCACGAATATCCGCAAACGGATTCATAAAACTTGTTACGCGTGCCCATCTTACACCGCTGAGTGCGCGGACGCCGATTAAGCCGATCGGCAAAAGAATAAGTGCTCCGATAAGTACGGGTTTAATCGGTGTACCGCCTGCAATCATAACGCTTACACCGATACCGGCAATAACTATCGCACCGCTAAGGTGTGTTTCCATAAGCATAAGTCCGACAACTATAAGCATAACTCCTATATACGGCAAATTACCCTTAAGATGTTTCAAATTATATTTTCCCGAATCGACAAGTCGTGCAAAATACATTGCTATAACGGGTTTCATAAATTCCGACGGTTGAAGCTGAAGAAACGGAGTATTAAGCCATCTTCTCGAACCGTTCAATTTTACGCCCAAACCCGGTATAAGAACGCAGACCAAAAGTATTGTACATACAATCATAAACTTCGGAACGGTATTTTTATATTTGTTGTAATCAATCCTTGAAATAACCCACATTCCGATAAGTCCCAATATTGCACAAAGGAATTGTTTATTAAAGAAGTAGTACGAATTGTTATGTAAAGTATTTCCGGCAGGTGCAGACGCCGAGAGCAGCATTACCAAACCGAATGAAAGCAACAATATTACTATAAACAAAAATGTATAGTCTATCTCTCCCATTCGTGCAAGCTTAACCGGTTTTCCTATTTTAGCACGAGTTGTTCGTCTATTCTGTTTTATAGCTCTTTTAGGATATGCAGTCCCTGCCATATCTAAATCTCCTTCCGATTAATTCGTCTTAAATTGCAAAATATGCAACGGCACAAGTAATTACCGTTACCAATGTAAATACCGCAACGATTTTCTTTTCTTTCCAACCGCACATTTCAAAATGGTGGTGAATAGGGCTCATCTTGAATATTCTTCTTCCCTCACCGTATTTCTTCTTTGTATATTTGAAATATGCAGTCTGCATAATTACAGAAAGTGTTTCCATAAAGTACACAAAACCTATCAATATAAGGTGTATAGGCATTTTTAGGTCAATCGCCATAAGCGCAACCGACGCACCCAAGAAAAGTGAGCCTGTATCACCCATAAACACCTTTGCAGGATATTTATTATACCACAAAAATCCTATCAAACCGCCGATTAATGCCGCTGAAAATACAGTCACGCCATACTCTTTAAATACGATATATGACACAAGCATAAAGAATATTCCAACTATTGTCGTTATACTTGATGCCAAACCGTCAAGTCCGTCTGTAAGATTTACAGCATTTACAACACCTACGACAACGAACATTACGAACGGTATGTAAAGCCATATCGGCATTATCCATTCAATACTTGTAAACGGTATTTTAATCGCCGTATCAAGCTCGCCTATGAAGTAAAGCACTGCAATATAAATTGCCGCAAGCACAACTTGCATTATGAATTTCTGCGGTGCTGTAAGTCCGAGATTACGTTTTTTTACTACTTTAATGTAATCGTCCACAAAACCGATAACACCGAAACCGAGTGAAATTACAAACAATACAATACATCTTGCGTATGTCGTGTTAAAATTACCGTTCATTGCAAAAATGACGGTTGTTACAAGTATCGCAATCGCCATTGCAACTATGAACATAATACCGCCCATTGTCGGTGTACCCGATTTTTTCTGGTGCCACTTCGGACCTTCTTCTCTTATTTCCTGACCGAATTTAAGTTTTCTGAGCCACGGAATAAACACAGGTCCGAACACAAGCGTTACAACAAGTGCAACGACAAGTGTAAGCAATGATGACATTAACATTTCTTTTATCAATTCCATTTTTTAATCCTTTTCCTCTCGTTATTTATTTTTAATTGTGTTATATACTTCTTCAAAGTGCATTCCTCTTGACGCCTTTATAAGCACCGCGTCACCGCTCTTGATTTCATCTTTGACATAGTTGCACACTTCAAGAGTTTTATCAAATGACACTATATTTTCTACACCGTTATCCTTTGCACCTTGTGCAAGATATTTCATATTTTCACCGGCTGTTATAAGCAAGTCCACTCCGTTCTCCTTGACAGCCTTACCGAGATTGTAATGTGCGTCTTTTGCAAAATCGCCCATTTCAAGCACGTCGCCCAAAATTGCGACTTTTCTGTTTTTATCTGTATCCGCAAGCACTCCGAGTGCCGCTTTAATCGAATCCGGTGACGCATTATAACAGTCATTGATTATCGTAATACCGTTATATTCTTCAACAGCCAATCTCATTTTTGTGAGTTCAAAACTGCGTATTCCCTCCGCAATCTTATCCATAGGCACATCAAATTCACGTCCTACGCATATTGCCGCAAGTGCATTGTACACATTATGTTTACCCGGAACATTTACTTCAATAGGATATTCGCCGCCATCAACAACTGCGGTGAATTTAATTCCGTTAAGTCCGTTATTTTCAATATCCTTTGCGTAAACATCATTTTCGGGATTTGTTATACCGTAATATACTACCTTGTATTCACCCATACCCTTTGTTTTTGAAAGGTAATCGTCATCACCGTTTACTATAAGTGTATTATCCTTTGTAAACAGCTTTGTCATTTCCATCTTCGCCTTGAAAATGCCTTCGCGTGAGCCGAGATTTTCAATATGCGACTGACCGATGTTTGTTATAACCGCAACATCAGGTCTGCCTATATCAGCAAGATGTTCGATTTCACCGAAATGGTTCATTCCCATTTCAAGAACAGCCGCCTCATGTTCTTTTTCAAGTCCGAAAATCGTAATAGGCAAACCTATTTCATTATTGAAGTTGCCCATTGTCTTAAGTGTATTATACTTCTGTGAAAGGACTGATGCAAGCATATCTTTAGTAGTAGTTTTTCCCACACTGCCCGTAACGGAAACAGTCGGAACATTATACTTTTGCTTGTAATACTTTGCAATGTCGCCGAATGCTTTTAATGTATCTTCAACCTTTACGATTGTCTTATCTACTAAAAGCTCGGTATCTCTCTGTGTCAAAACAGCCGAAGCACCAAGGTCGAAAGCCGCCTTTATAAATTCGTGACCGTCAAACTTTTCACCGACAAGCGGCACAAAAAGCACACCTGCCGTAACCTTTCTCGAATCACTGATTACATCGTTAAAAGTTTGGTGTATGTCACCGCTTAAAAGTGTTCCCCCAGTTGCTTTTAATACATCTTCAATCGTCATTGCCTGCATAATAAATTAAATCCTTTCTCTCTTTTTGTCCTATGCTCAAAAATAAGGGCGGTAGTTTTTCAGCCGCCCTTTTCAATTATTTATTAAGGTGTTTATATACAACAACACGTTCGTCAAAGTCGTGTTTCTCTTTACCAATTATCTGATATGTTTCCTGTCCCTTACCCGCAAGAATGATTACATCATCTTTCTTTGCGTGGTCAAGAGCATATGCGATAGCCTCTCGTCTGTCGACTATTACTTTATATTTTCCGTCTGTGCGTTTCATTCCGACTTCTATCTGTTCTATAATAGAAACAGGGTCTTCCGTACGCGGATTGTCTGACGTTATAATACTGTAATCCGAAAGTTTTCCGGCGATTTCACCCATAATCGGTCGCTTCGTATTATCTCTGTCACCGCCGCAGCCGAACAATGTTATAACCTCACCCTTTGCAAAATCTTTAACGGTTTTAATTATATTTTCAAGACCGTCCGGTGTATGTGCATAGTCGATTATAACCGTATAATCGGTATTTGTAGGAACAACCTCAACACGTCCGACAACTCCTGTTGCATTTTCAAGACCTTTGATAATGGTATCCATATCAATACCCATCTGCAATGCCGCACCCATAGCGCATATTGCATTATATACGCTGAACTTGCCCGGAATTACTATATGAACACAATATGTCTTACCGTCATATTCAACATCAAAATCAGCACCCGATGATGAAATTTCAATATTTTTCGCTTTAAGGTCGCAACCGTCCGAAAGACCGACTTTTAATATATCGCAGTCATTGTTTGCAACAATCTTCTTACCGCCGTCGTCGTCGAAATTAACAACACCCTTATCGCTGATTTTAAACAGCTTAGCCTTTGCATTTAAGTAATTTTCCATAGTCTTATGGAAATCAAGATGGTCACGCGTAAGATTTGTGAACACACCCACGTCAAAGTGACAACCGTGTACTCTTTCAAGTTCAAGTGCGTGACTCGAAACTTCCATTACAACACATTCCGCATCACTGTCAACCATTTCCGCAAATAGCTGTTGAAGTTCAAGTGCGTTTGGTGTTGTAGGTGTTGTACTTTGCGTAACAAGCACCTTGTCGCCGATAATATTTTGATTTGTACCGATAACACCGATTCTCATACCGGCTGTTTCGATTATACTCTTTATTAAATATGTTATTGTAGTCTTACCGTTTGTGCCTGTGATACCGATAAGTTTGAATTTGCTTGACGGATTGCCGTAATACTTACAAGCCATTTCCGCAATTTCAACTCTCGAATTTTCAACATACCAAACAGGTACATCTACATCTATTTTATCTTCGGCAACGATTAGTGACGCACCGTTTTTAACTGCCATTTCTGCATATTTATGTCCGTCTGTTTCAAAGCCTTTGATACATACAAAAATGTTTCCCGGAAGTACGTTTCTTGAATCGTACGCTATTCCGGTTATATCTATATCTTCATGCTCATCAAGCCATTTACTGCCTAATAATTCACTTGCTAACATTTGATATTTCCCCCTGTCCTATTAGTCTGAAGTTACTTGGCGGAATTCCACGCCTATTACTGTCGCAGGTGTAACCTCCTCGCCTGCCGCTATGCTCTGATTTACCGCATACGCACTCGACACTTCACTGTGTCCCGCACCGACAATCTCAAAGTTCAGTCCGCTCATTTCAAGAGTATATTTCGCATTATCCACGGACATTCCTTTAAGATTAGGTACTGTTACCGTATGTGTTTTGTCAATTTCTTCTGTATATAATATTACCGTTGAATCTTCGTTAAGCATTGTACCCGGTTTCGGAAGCTGGTCAACTACCGTATCACCGTCACCTCTCACTTGAACATTCAACTTTTTGTCAACAATGGCTTTCTTCGCCTCTGTCAAATCCATTGTTCTAACGTCAGGTATTTCCTGCTTAACGTCAGGTTCTTCATTTTCTGTGTACTGCTTTTCAACACCGAGATAGTTTAGTACATCTTCAATAACTTCACCTGCCAAAGGTGCGGCTATTGTACCGCCGTACTTGTTATCAACCTGCGGTTCGTCAAGCATTATAAGACACACTATTTCCGGATCGTTTGCAGGAGCAAAACCGATAAATGACGCAATACGTTTTTCTTCGTCACGGTTACCTTTTTCCGAAGTACCTGTTTTACCTCCGATACGGCAGCCTTTTACATACGCATTTTTACCTGTTGATGTCGGCAACGATACAACCGATTCAAGAATTTCTCTCATTTGCTGAGATGTTTCTTCCGAAATAACTCGGCTTATAACCTCCGGCTCATACGTTTTCAAAATTCCGTTTGAGTTTCTGATTTCCTTTACAATCTGCGGTTTCATTCTTTCACCGCCGTTGATAACCGCCGAAACGGCTGTTACAAGCTGTATCGGTGTTATTTGGAAACCTTGACCGAATGAACTTGTCGCAATATCGACTTCACTCATTTTATTATGGTAATAAATACTTGACGCCTCACCGACAAGTTCGACGTTTGTCTTTTCGGTGAGACCGAATGCAGTGAAATATTCCATAAATTTCTCATATCCAAGTCTTTCGCCCAATTCCATAAATACAGGGTTACAAGAGTTTCTTACACCCTCTACAAATGTTTGAGCTCCGTGACCGCTCTTGTTTGCACAACCGATTTTTCTGTCGGCAACAATCTTAAATCCCGGACAATAGAATGTTGAATTAAGGTCTACAACGTGTTCTTCCAAAGCCGCCGCCGCAGTAATAATCTTAAATGTCGAGCCCGGTTCATATGTATCCGAAATAACCTTGTTTCTCCACATTTTATTTCTTATTTTCGCAATGGCCTCGTCACTTAAATTATTCGGATCTTCTGTCGGTTTCGGTGTTGCATCGGGATCGTCACTTGTGTCATCTGATGTATCATATCCCAAATCTATCGCATATTTTTCAAACTGGTCAATATCATACGGATTATTTACGTCAAAATCAGGCTTAGTTGCCATTGCAAGTATTTCGCCCGTTTTCGGGTTCATAATAATACCTGCCGCACCCTCTTTAAGCTTGTTTTCCGTAACCGCCTCTTCAAGGTGCTTTTCAAGGAAATGCTGTATTGTTTCATCAATCGTAAGCACAACGTCATCACCGTTTTGAGAACTGTTCAAATACTCATTTTGTTGGTCTTTAAGTGTTGTACCCTTTGCCGACTGATTAGTTTCTATACTTCCGTTACGCCCCATAAGCTCATCATCGAAAGTAAGTTCAATTCCCTGCAAACCGTTATTGTCATATCCCGTAAATCCCAAAATATGCGGTGCAACGTTGAACGGATAATATCTCTTTGAATCATTTTCAAAATATACCCCTTTAAATGCTTTTGCAATCGTTGCGTCAACATCTGAATCTCTTAATTTTTTTACCGCCTCGGTCTGTTCGTTCGTAAGACGTTTTTTTATAACTTGGTATCTTGAATTTTTTGTTATAATCTTAAGGATTTCGTTTTGATCCATATTCAAAACAGGAGCCAATCTTGCGGCGATTACTTCACTGTCACCGTCCGCCTCAATATCCTTAGGATTGCAAATAAGTGTGTTTACCGTTGCACTTTCCGCAAGCACCTTACCGTTACGGTCGTAAATATCTCCTCTTGAGGCTGTAACAATACTGCTGCCCTGCTGTTGTGCCTTTGCCTTGCTCGAAAGCTCGTCACCTCTTATTATCTGCCAATATGCCACTCGCAAAACAAGCAATGCAAGCAGTACAGCAACGATACACACCATAAATATCGTTTTCTTTTTAATTTCATTTAATGATGGTTTCATTAATTTATCAATTCCTTTTAATACTTTAATAAATGTACATTTTTCATAATTTTATAATTATAGAAGTCCATTTTTATTTTATGCTGAAAAATTGTACAATATTACCACCAATCTTTTTCAATACAGACACAATACCGTGTCCAAAACCCTCTACTTCACCGGCAGTTTTCTCTGTCATATCATCTTGCTTTACGTTTACATATATTGTCTGATACTTTTCAGGTCTTTGCATACCCAATCTTGTTGTTGCCTCTTTTTCAATTTTTGTAAGGTCAACACTCTGTTCAAGGTCAAAAACCATCTGACTTGTTGCTGATTCAAGCGTTGTAAGCTGACTTTTAAGTGACGCAACCTGCTGGTTCATCTCATTCACAGCAACGAATTTTGAAATCATAAATCCTGCTGATACAGCCAAAAGCACTGTCACGCATATTCCACGAAAAATTGTTCTCTTATACTGCATTTGTTCATGATTCCTCTTGTTACTGACTGCTGTGGTATTAACTGTTTTCTCTTTTCTCTTTTGTGGTTTTCTCTTTTTTATCGGTTCATCATACTGTTCCGGCAATTTATATGCCAAATTTCCGTATTCCACAATAATTCTCTCCCTTAATTATCCTTTAGCCTATCCTATAATTTTTCGGCAATTCTCAATTTTGCACTTTTTGAACGTGAATTATATTCAAGTTCTTCTTCCGACGGTAAAATCGGTTTTCTTGAAATAATTTTAATTTCCGGTTTCTTACCGCATACGCATACCGGAAATTCTTTCGGACAAGTGCAACCCCTTGCCAAATCCTGAAATGTTTTTTTGACAATTCTGTCCTCAAGTGAATGGAACGTTATAATCGCCAATCTCCCGCCCGATTTTATGCTTGACACAAAGTCTTTAATAGCATTTTTCAATATTCCGAGTTCGTTATTGACTTCAATTCTTATCGCCTGGAACACTCTCTTTGCAGGATGTCCGCCTTCCATACGGGCTTTTTTCGGTATTGCCGCCTTTATGATTTCAACAAGTTCAAATGTTGTTTCAACAGGCTTTGTTTTACGTTTTTCACAAATAAATTCCGCAATACGCTTTGACCACTTTTCTTCACCGTAGTCATAAAAAATACGCATCAATTCCTCACATGAATATGAATTTACAACGTCATATGCCGATTTCGGCGAAGACGTATTCATTCTCATGTCAAGAGCGGCATCGTGCATATAGCTGAAACCTCTTTCGGCATTATCAAGCTGATATGAACTCACACCCAAATCAAGTACCGCGCCGTCAATTTCATCAATACCAAGTTCTGATAAAATATCTTTAATCTCGCTGAAATTGCGATTTACGAACGTCACTCTGCCTTCAAATTCTTTAAGACGTTCCTTTGCCGCCGCAATAGCCTCTTTGTCTTGGTCTATACCGATAAGTCGGCACGAATCGTTTGTTGACAAAATACCGTGCGAATGTCCGCCACCGCCGAGTGTGCCGTCTGCATATATACCGTTCGGTTTGATATTCAGCGCGTCAATGCTTTCCCCAAACAATACTGAAATATGTTTAAATTCCATTTTGATTCCCTTTCAATTAATTTTTTGAACCGTCAACACTTTATCGACAACCTCAAATCAAATATTAAGTCCGTAATTTAATATTCCGTCCATCATAATATCGTCTGAAAGTTCATCTTGGTATCTATCCCATTCTTCACTGTCCCATATTTCAAGACGTGTGTTTGCACCTACAAGCACAACATCTTTTTTCAGGTTAGCATATTCCATCAGACGCTTTGCGATTGGCACTCTGCCTTGCTTGTCTATAACGGCTGAAGTAGCCTTACCGAAAAACAAACGTACAAAAGCCGCAGCATTTCTGTCTGTGGCAGTTGGGAGTTGATTAATCTTTTCAGAAATCTTATCCCATTCCTCTTGTGTGTATAATTGAAGGCATTTATCTGACATTGAACGTGTAACGTACACTGTTTCGGACATATTTTCTCTAACTTTGGCAGGCAAGATAATTCTTCCGCGCTCGTCAAGCTGACGCGGATATTCGTCAACAAAATTTACCATATTCAATGTCACCTGCCTTTTTATTGATTTATGGGTTACTCTCTCCAATTTGACCGTTTGTCATCCCAAGCGCTCCAATTCGCTCCCATTAACTCCATTTTACCCTAAATCAATCAAAAGTGCAATAGGTTTTTTGTATTTTTTTCAGCTTGTACATCTCATTTTAACTCATTTTACTGTTTTGCTTGTAAAATTAAGCTAAATGGGATATAATTAGCTTAACTGCATTTTTAATCACATATATATTTGGTGTTGAGTTTACATAATTGCACACTATATATTGTGGTTGTTACTATTATATCACAAATATTTCAGTTTGTGAATAGAATTTTTAAAATTCATTTGCAGAATTGTTACAGAATAATTTCAAAGCAAAACATTATTTTTTGGAGGTTATACATAATGGAAAAATCAGAAGAAAAAATTATAAATCAGCTTACGTCTGAATTTAACCTGCGTCCCGAACAGGTTACAAACACAGTAAAACTGATTGATGACGGAAACACAATTCCTTTCATTGCCCGTTACAGAAAAGAGGCAACAGGCTCTCTAAGTGATGAAATATTACGAGATTTTTACGACAGGCTGTCATATTTACGTAACCTTGAAGATAAAAAAGAAGAAATATTGCGTTTGATTGACGAGCAAGAAAATTTGACCGATGAAATCGCAAAATCAATCGAAAATGCCGTAACATTATCGGAACTTGAGGATATATACCGTCCGTTCAGACCAAAACGCCGCACAAGAGCGACTATCGCAAAAGAGAAAGGACTGGCACCGCTTGCCGAAATTATCCTTGCACAAAATCCGAATGATAATATAGAAAGTATTTCGCTTGATTTTATCGACACCGAAAAAGATGTTGAAAGCAGTGAGGACGCAATAGCCGGTGCTATGGATATAATCGCCGAAGAAGTCAGTGATAACCCCGAATACAGAAAAGATATTCGTCAAAAAACAATCGACTTCGGTCTTTTGGTTTCAAAAGCGTTAACAGAAGACGACAGTGTATACCGTCTTTACTATGATTTTGCCGAACCAATAAAAAAACTTGCAAACCACAGATTGCTTGCGATAAATCGTGGCGAAAAAGAAGGATTTTTATCGGTAAAAATTGATATTGACGAAGAAAAAATCACAAACTATCTTTTCAGACGACTTACTCCAAAACACGAATCACCGTCTACAAAATACGTCAAACTTGCCGCCGAGGACAGTTATAAACGACTTATTGCACCGTCCATATCAACAGAAATACGCAATATGCTTACGGAAAATGCCGAGGAGGCATCAATAAAGGTATTCAATCAAAATCTTTCCGGACTTTTATTGCAACCGCCTATTAAGGATAAAATCGTTATGGGCTTTGACCCGGGTTACAGAACAGGGTGCAAAGTCGCGGTTGTGGACGAAACAGGCAAAGTCCTTGACACCAATGTTGTTTACTGCACATTGCCTAACCACGACAAAGACAAGGCTAAGAAAATTCTTACGGATATGATTTTAAGAAACAACGTAAACTTAATTTCAATCGGTAACGGAACAGCCTCAAAGGAAAGCGAAATATTTATTTCCGACCTTTTAAAAGAAATTGACCGAGAAGTATTTTACATTATGACAAACGAGGCAGGTGCGTCGGTTTACAGTGCGTCAAAGCTTGCAACCGAAGAATTTCCGCAGTATGACGTTGCACTCAGAAGTGCCGTTTCAATAGCAAGACGTGTGCAAGACCCGCTTGCAGAGCTTGTAAAAATTGACCCTAAGTCAATCGGCGTCGGACAGTATCAGCACGATATGAACCAAAAGCGACTTGGTGAGGCACTCGGAGGAGTGGTTGAAAATTGTGTAAACAGTGTCGGTGTCGATCTTAACACCGCCTCTCCGTCACTGCTTTCATATGTTGCCGGAATTAACAAAACCGTTTCAAAAAACATAATCACATATCGCGAAGAAAACGGTAAATTCAATACAAGAAAAGAACTTTTGAAAGTGCCAAAACTCGGTGCAAAAGCATTTGAGCAGTGCGCAGGTTTCTTGCGTATAACAGACGGTGACAACGTCCTTGACAACACCTCCGTCCACCCTGAAAGCTACAAAGCCGCCGCGCAGCTGCTTAAACATATGGGATATACCGAACAAGACGTTCAAGACGGCACAGTTGCGGATTTAAAGCAACGTCTGTCGAAAGAAAATACACATAAATTAGCCGAAGAACTCGGAATAGGTGAAATCACTTTAAAAGACATTGCCGACAGTATTATAAAGAAAGGTCGCGACCCGCGTGAAGAATTGCCGCAACCTGTTTTAAGAAGCGACATTCTCTCAATGGAGGACTTAAAACCGGATATGGTACTGACGGGAACGGTGAGAAACGTTATAGATTTCGGTGCATTTGTCGATATAGGTGTTCATCAAGACGGACTTGTACACATATCGCAAATATGTGACCGATACATCAAGCACCCAACCGACGTACTTTCAGTCGGTGACGTTGTGAAAGTTCGTGTACTTGAAGTTGACGTACCGAAAAAACGTATTTCACTTACTATGAAGGAGGTATGATTATGAACAACATTGCTTTTCCTAAACTCGGTATTTCTCTAAACATTTCACCTGTCGCATTTTCAATAGGTTCAAAGCCTATTTATTGGTATGCGCTTATCATTCTTTCGGGTTTTCTTTTAGGATTGTTTTTCGTTTATAAAACCTGCGAAAAGCGTGGTGTGAAAAAAGATAATGTATGGGATATCGCCTTGTTCGGACTTATTTTCGGAATAATCAGCGCAAGAATATATTATGTGCTTTTCGCACTCGATGAATTTGACTCGATAGCCGATATGTTTAAAGTCTGGAACGGCGGACTTGCTATTTACGGCGGTATTATCGGTGCGATAATCTCAACCGTTATATACTGCAAAGTTAAAAAGCTGAATATCGCCAAAGTCTTTGACGTATGTGCACCAGGTCTTTTTATCGGTCAAGCAATCGGACGTTTCGGAAACTTTGTAAACGTCGAAGTGTACGGCGGTGAAACAAACAGCCTTTTCGGTATGTCCATAAACGGTGCAACACCTGTTCACCCATTATTTTTATATGAATCGATATGGAATGTTATCGGACTTGTGATACTTCTTCTGATTCGTGACAAGAAAAAGAATGACGGGCAGGTATTTTGTTTCTATATTTTCTGGTATTCATTCGGCAGACTGTTTCTTGAAGGTATGAGAAATCCGAATTATATATTATATGTAATTCCAAATGTTCTCGGCATTTCTCAGCTTGTTGCAATACTGTTTATGATTGCCGCTGTGTCAGCTTTTGTCGTTTTACAGGTTAAAGCGAAGAAAGATAATGAAATTTAAACGGTTGTGTCGTTTTCTGCAACACGAAAGTTGCTCCTTTTATACCACAATATATTGACAAGTTTTATCATATATTGTAAAATAAATACAACAAACAGTGGTTTACATATAACCGTGCAATCGAAAGGAGCATACATAAATGAACAACATTAAACAACTGAAAACAGATTTTGATAATCTTATAATTGAAAAAAATTATTGTCTTTCCGACCCCGAAGTCGTATCAAAAGCAATAGAACTCGAAAACATACTGAATAACACATTAAAAAAATCGCAGACCTTATAGTCTGCGATTTTTGTTTTTAAATTTGTTATTGAGCATTTTCGCAAAGTGCTGTCATACAGCCAAGCGAATTCCACATAAATACTTTCAAATTATTTTCTTTGATACTGTTTTCAAAAACAATTTCACTGTTCAAATATTTGCCTTTTTCAACATTGGCAACAGGAACTGTCTTGATTTCAACAAGTTTACCGTCCTTGTCATACAATGCACCTATCAATGAAATGTCATCAACATCTTCATCAACAACCGCATATGTTACCGTAGCAGTCTTATCGTCTTTTCCGCTTACTTTCACTTCTGAAAATTCAAGAGGTTCTTCACCTTGAACAAATTGTGACACTTTAATTCTGTCGATACCGTTCGGAACAGCCCAGTTAGGTGCCGCACCGGCGCGAGTAAATCCGAATTTAACAGCATTTGCCGCGTTATCTGTAGTATAATCGCCTACTTTTGTTCCGTCAAACCAAAGTGATGCTACACCTGTAGCAGTATTAACCGTCACTTTAACATTCTTAGTGTATATTTGATTTGCACCGTTGAATATGCTGTCATTTGTGCCGTCACTGTCGCTGTCAAGCCATGTTGCTCCGCCGTCTGTGCTTAGGAACATCTTATAGCCGTTTGTCCAGCCAAGACGAATATTACCGATTTGAAGATACTCAAAGTTACCTTCTCTGCTTACCGCATTTCCGAAATACCAATCAACATCATACGTTACAACAGCATTATTGCCTACTTCAAAAGTCTTTTCCGCACTGTATTCACCTGTCGGTTGAGTCGCATTATACCAAATACGGTTATTATCGCTGTCTACAGCAAGTGACGCAGTGTCAGTACCTACTTGTGTCCAATCTGTCAAGTCACTTTCAGCAAATTTGCTGTCACCGCCCTTGTTATACAATTCTTCTGTTACACCCGAAGCAGTTGTTGTCATTACATATGACAAATTTGATATTGATGGTTTTACACTTATCGTAGCATTTTCTTTATCTCTTGTTGTATAATACTTTAATGTTTTAAACTTCGAACCGTTTAATGAGAAACTTTTCTCATAAATATCTCCTGCACCATCTCCACCGATTACTTTGGCATTGCATACATCATTTGAATAATCAAATTCAAGTTCTACCTCCCACTTCGTCATACTGCGTCCGAATGGGCTGTTATTCTTGCTTTCTACAAGTTTCCAAGCACTGCTTGCCTGTTGTTCCGTCCCTTCGCCAATCTTACTTTGAGTTTGCTGAGCCACAGTATTATGCGCTTGTGATAATGTTAAAATATTTTTACCTTCAGAATCAAGAAATTGAAGTCCAAAAGTATACTCATGACCAGTCCAGTTTACACCGCCAATCGTTCCGCCGTCAACACGTTGACCACCGGTATTGAACTTAAATGATATTTTTGCTTTATTATCACTAAATACCTCAAAGTCTTTATAAACTTCTGCTCCGACATTAGAATTAGTTTGTTCCAATGACATTCCTTTCGCAGTTGACGATACCAATTTAGTTTCACTATCAGTATTAGACAACACAAACTCATTGTTACCAGTTGCGTCAACTACATCTATCGGTTTAACTCTTACCACACACTTTGCGGTATATCCGCCGTCTGTTGTAGTCGCGGTTACAACCGTTCTACCGTAGCTTTTACCTGTGATTGTACCGTTGTCCGAAACTGTTGCGATTTCAGGATTTTCCGATGTCCATTCTACAGACTTATCCGTAGCGTCATCAGGCATTACCGTTGCGGTAATTTGTTTTTTGTAACCCATTCCCAAATCAATTAGTTTTTCTGAAATTCTTATGCCCGTAACTGCATTTTGCATAACAGTCACTTCACAAGTATCTGTAAAGTTGCCGTCTTTGGTTGTTGCCGTTATAGTTGCAGTTCCGGCTGAAATACCTTTCACAACACCGTTTGTAACAGTTGCCACGTTTGTATCGGACGAAGTCCAAGTTATACCCTTTCTTGTCGCATTTTCAGGTGTGATAATCGCATTGATTGTTTCTGTCTTGCCTTTTTCAACTTCTATTGACTTTTTCTCCAAAGTCATTCCCGTAACCGCTACTTGCTCCGGTGCCGAATATGTCACCTTTGTATAAGGTACTGCCGGTGCAAGATAGTTAAGTGTATTGCCGCTTTCGTCTGTTGCAAGTGCCACAGAACCTATATAATAGCTTGCGTGTGTCGGTTGGTTATATCCGACATTCTGCCACGCTACCGACAATCTGTATTGGCAGTCGTGCATTAATGTTGTAATTCTGTAATCTGTAGGTATTGTAGAGGTATATATTCTCAAATATGCCTGATCCGTTGCTGAACCTTTGTTTACCGGCATTATAATTTCTTCACGCCAGTCGCCCCAAATATCGGCAACAAGCGAAGGATTTCTCTTTGAGTAGTTGTTTGTAGAACCGCCTGTAAGTGTGTATCCGTCTGACGGACCGTAAAATCTCTTTGTTGTACCTGTTGCGGCATAATATTTTTGGATAATGTTTGCGTCAAGCAACTCACGGCTCAAATCGCCGTCCCAATATACAAGGAAATTATCAAAGGTACCGCTTCCCGCACCAGCCGGTTTTGCGGCAACATCATCACCGTTTAAGTCGTGAGCATTCGCAATTCCGCTGCTCCAACCTATCGCCAATGCATTTGGATGCGACTTTGCATAATCATCGTCAATGTTATCCATAACACCTCTGCCATTATCATCTGATGTAACAAGTTTTCCGGAACTCCAAAAATGCTTTCCTGTGCTTGCGACTCTTAAATCTTCGGCATACTTTTTAAATTCCTCCTCTTTTACCGAAAATACTTCTTGAGTGCCGTCATTATTAAAGTCGCTCATATGCATTGCGTCACCGTGTCCAAGACCTGTATTTCCGAGAACTGTTTTACCGTCATCATCAAGTGCGGCACTTCCGTAAACAATTTCGTCCTTGCCGTCATTGTCAATATCACCTACAGAAAGATTATGATTTCCTTGTCCATACAGTGTCGTTGAACTTGCACTCTTCTTACCTTTATGCTCCCACTGCATTGTAAGTTCAGTACCGTCCCATGTATATGCACGAATTACAGAGTCGTGATAATAACCTCTGCACATAACGATACTTGGATGAATACCGTCAAGATAAGCCACTGCCGCAAGGTATCTTTCACTTCTGTTATACTTTGCCTTGCCGTCGCCCCAATATTTATCTTCTGCCGCATCATACGGAATATAGTCCGTTGTATAAAGTGCGGCACCTGTTTCGCCGTCAAATATGGTTAAATACTGCGTAAACGGATTTTTACCCTTTAATCTTCCGCTTGTGCCTATATATGATTTTGTATTGTCGGTATTTCTGATTTCGTCAGTATCACCGACTTCCGTAACGTAATGACCTGTGCCGTCAACCGTACCGGGTGCTGTTTTCATTGCCACTTCTGACTTTCCGTCACCGTCAAAGTCATACACCAAAAATTGCGTATAGTGTGCACCCGATGTAACATTTTTACCCAAATCAATACGCCACATATAACCGTCATTGTTCGGATCAATCTTATATGCGTCAATATATGCATTACCTGTAAAATCCGCACCGGCACTGTCTTTTGAGTCTGTCGGGTCCCACTTTAATACAATTTCATAATTGCCGTCACCGTCAAGATCGCCGACAGACGCGTCATTCGCACCGCCTTCGTGGCTTTTATCAACAGTGTAATAATTTGAAATCTTGCCGTCACCCATTCTTTCTACCGGATCAGGACGTGAAATAGGAATATCTACATATGTAAATGAATTTTTCTCACTGTTTCCATTTCCGACCTCATTTGACTTTGCACAGTTGTTGTTTGAAGTAGGTGTAACTTCAGTTTCCTTAGACGCGTCCTCACCCGCTTTTACAACCTTGTATTTATCCGATGCAGTACCCGATGTATCAATCCAGTTTGTAGCGTCATGTACACCTGTTGTATGTATTTTTGTACCGTTTTTATAAATATCGAATGCTTGATTTTCAAGACTTTCGTCACCAAGCAATCTCCAACTCAAATATACACCGTTAACTGCCTGACCTCGTGTATCTGCCGTTGTCTTAACAGCAATCAATCCACGATTAAGCTTTTCCATTTGACGTGCGTTTGTTTGATATTGCGGAGTTTTAACTTCCGCGGCGTTTGCCGGTAAGGCAAAACTGCTCATTGTGGCGGTCATTGCAACTGCAACCGCCGCACTTATCACTTTTCTGTTCATTATTAAATCTCTCCCTCAAAAATAATTATAATAATATTTTATAACTTTTTACGGAATTTCTCAATATAAAAAACAGTCATATTTTTTTTTAAGTCACAAATTTTCGTATCATTTTTTGTGCAATTTTACCTGTTTTCTATTTCAACACCTGTATAATAAGTTTTTAAAATTTCCTCATATGTCTTTCCCTGCCTTGCAAGGTAATCTGCACCATACTGGCTCATACCAACGCCGTGACCGAACCCTTTTACGCTCATTTTTATATTGCCGTTTTCTTGCGATATTTCAACATTTGTGGAACGCAGTGAAAATATATTTCTAAATTCTGTTCCTTTTATATTCACTCCGCCTACATCAAGTGTTACAATACCGCCTGCATTTGAGCGGTTAATGTTCGATACAAGCCCATTATTCCAATCCACACCGTCAATTTTTTCTTCCGCAATATTTTTAAATTCCTGTTCACTCAATGTCAATTCACTGTGATACTTCGGTGATTCTTTATCTCCCGTACTTGCGACACTTTGCAAATACGGCACGTCCGCCCCCCAAACGTCAACTGCCGATTCCGTTATCCCCGACGAAGTTGAATGAAATACCGCCGATATTATTTCATCGTTGTACGTCATTATCTGTCCTGTAGTTTCGTCAACCGCTGTGCTTATTTTGTTCCAATTTTCATCGGCACTGTCACCCCAACTTTCTCTACGCTTATCCTCCGAAATATACGCCTGACAGTGAGTTGAATCGGTGCATATCGCCGCACCGTTGTGACTTTCGGCAATGTTGCCTTTGTCTTTTTCGGCAATATGTGAGTACAGATATGTTCTTGCCGCAACGGCTTGTGCCTTTAATGCCTCTTCCTCAAAATCGGCAGGCATTTCCGCCGCCACCACGCATTTTAAATATTCATTAATATCCATATCTTTAACACAATCTTCTTCCGACACATACACACTTACCGTTCCGCTCTCAATCGGACTTTGTCCTTCTCCACTGCCACCGATTAACCAAACTATCGCAAGCGGCAAAAGCAACGTAATAAAAATGATTATAACAACTACTAAAAGTATTTTTTTCACACCCAAATCCCCTTTTTAGTTTATGTATATGGAAGCAGGCACAAAAAAAGAACTTCCCATTCGGGAAGTTCTTTTAAGTTGATTATTGTTCATTGATATGTGTATCATTTGCCTGGTTGAAGTCTGTACTTCCGCCTGCAATCTTCGACACACTGTCAAGGATATATGAACCAATCTTATCAGCAAGATACTGTTTATAGTGGTTGTGGTCACCATACCAGCTCTTTACAAGTTCAACTTGTGATGTAAAGCTTGTTCCGTTTTCAGCGTTATAAGCTGCAACATCTTCAGCTGTTAGACTATTAAAGTAATCTTCAAAATAGTAACCCAATTCAATAATGTTCAAATTATGTGATTGAGCAATCTTTCTCAAATCACCGTTATGAGCACCTGTACCACGATTTACTGTAAACTTACCTGTTGATGCATTATACGGATACTGTGAACTACTGAATCCAAGCGGTGTAGCTGTAACAATTACAGGAATAGCACCACGTTGAATAATACCTTCTACATAGTAGTTATTAAGCAATGTGTAGTATGATGCAGATTCACCTGCCTCTTTTGAGTTAATACCCATATTAACAGTTACATAGTCACCAGGGCAAACGCTCAACAGAACTGTCTCAACTCTGCCTTGGTTATAGAAGTTTACAGAATCACGTCCTGCCATACCGTTATTGCTGAATGATGAGAATGTATCAGGAACTGCTACACCATTACCTACACGGTTACCCCATGAAATGTTACCTGATGCATTATTATTTGTTGTTGAGTCACCGATAGCATATACTGCCGGTTTAGCAAGTGCTGCCTTAGCTGCAGCTTGTGTAATTGTCAAATCTGACAATGTTGAACCGCTTTCAAATGTAAGGTCAAGTACACCGTCGCAAACTGCTACATTAAATTGTGTACCTGTCTTTGTAATTCCTGTTGTTGCCGCAACTCCTTCAACTACTTCAGAAGTCATTGTTGCAGATGAAGTTGTAACCTTAACAACATAGTTACCGTTAGGAACTTTAGCCTTAAATCTGTATGCCGCAGTACCCTTTACATCTGATTCTTCACTTGTTACTACTGATGTATCATCAAAGCCGTAACCAATCTTATCTGAATATGCGTCAGCTGCTGTTACCTTTGTAAAGCTGTCGTCTGACGGATCATTACTTCCGAATGCAAATGACAAACCGTGTACATTAACCTTAACTCTTGATGTCAAAGTTTCTTCACCTACAGTTGCAACCGCCTTAACATAAAGAACCTTTGATACTGCACCTGCCTGAACTGTCAAAACGCCTGTTGTTGCATCGAATGTAATTCCCTTCGCATTTGTCACCGGTGTGCCTGCAGCATCAACAAGTGATAGAGTTACGTTTGCACCCTCAACAGCATGACCTGCCTTGTCTCTTACTTCTGCCGTGAAGTTACCTGTTACGTCTTCAGAGCCCTCAAACGGAATTGTTATGCTTGAAGATGACTTTGTAAATGCGATTGCATTACCTGTTGTTGATAGAGAAATTTCTTTTTCAACTCTCTTTGAACCATAAGTTGCAACTACTGTAACAGTTCCGGCAGCCGCCTCGTCTGTTACTGTCAAAGTTGCTGTCTGAGCATCCTTGCTTGCAATGCTTACACCTGTGTATTCATCAGCAAGTGACCAAGTAACGGCACCTGAGATATTATATCCGTCTGTATCCTTAACTATAGCAGTTAGTTCTGCTGTTGCACTGTTTGCACCTGTTTCAGGAACCTGGATAGTTTCTGCCTCAGTATTTACAGTCATTGTTGAGGCTGTAGGTGTGTAAATTTTGAAGCTTGCCAAATCTACAGGATATGTACCTTGGAAACAGAAATATTTCTGTGTTTCTGTATATGTAGAACTCATAGCTTCAGCTGTTGTTTCGCCTACAAGAGTACCTGCGTCATTATATACCTTAACCCAGTAAGTTCCTACGCTTTCATCTGCAGAAACAATTACTCTGTACCAATCTTCACTGTTGACACCTGAAATTGACTGAGTGCCAACCGTCAAAGCACCACTTCCGTATGATACTGTCCAGTTAGGATTATTAGTTGCATTATTCGGTGTATTACCGTAGTGACCGAATGCCATTGCACCGCCCGTAAATCTAACCTTCATATCAACGATATATTGTGACGCTTGTTCTGCAAGTTGATATACACCGACAGTTGAACCGCCGCCACCGTTTGATGCAAATTGAAGATACTTTGTATTATCTTCATCCTTCTTAAGTGTTAGAGTTCTTACACCGTTTGAACCGTATATTGACCAGCCGTTAAGAACAAGATCCTTTGAATTGATTGTATTTGATGTAGCTGTGTATCCTACAAGAGAATCGTCATATGAACTCATGTTTTCAGGATAACCGGCATCCGGAGCTATATTAGTTGAACCGCTCGCACCGATTACGGCAAACGGAGTAGATATTTCAAATGATTCATCAAGATATGTTACCTTTGCAGTAACCTTACCGAACCAGTTTGAAACACCGTTTCTTACATTAAAGTAAGCAGTGGTATTTCCGTTAGGGCTATCACCGTCAGTACCCTCACCTGTACCTTCTGCCTTTGTAAGTGAAATATAGCCGTCTTCTTTATCAAGGCCTGTAACTGTCCATTCTACATTAAGACCTTCCTTGTTTGTTAGGTCGCCGCCATATATACCTGTTGCCTTAATTGCAATAGGCTTATGTACAGGCTCGCCTTCATTAGGCTGGTTAATTGTAGTATTAAGTTCAGAAGCAAATTCAACTTTTGATAGAGTTTCTTCTGCCTTTTGACCAAACTCATCATACTTATCTGTTGTACGAACAACAATGTTATCCAACTTCATAACACTCTGATAACGTCCTGACAAGAATAAGATACCTGTAATCTTATCATTAACGCCGTTTGTAGGAACAATCAACTTGTCTACAACCTTTTCACCACTCTTATCTGTGATATTGACAGTTGCCAAGCCTTCGTTCTTGTCAACCAATATTGTATAGTGGTACCAAGCTGCGTCTGTAAGAGTTACGGTTGCCGCATCAACGTCATTAATCTTACAGTTATTAGAATTACCTGCCATATTTATCTTGAAGATATAATTTGAAGTCATACCTGTGTTTGCAGTCGGCATAGTTCCTGATGCTACAACAAATTGTACATCATCTTTGCTTGACTTAGTTAATGCAAGGTCAAATTCTACCGCATACTTATCTTGAGAAGACAAATCAACATCAAATGCCGATGTTGCACTTCTTGTATTCTTATCTGCGTCAGTGTACTGTGCATATTTAGTATTATCTGTACCCAAAGTAATACCGTCTGCATAGTTTGCTGATGCCCAAATATTCTTTAATGCAGCTGTATCTGCTACATCTTCATAGTCCTGAGTATATATCTCTGTATATTCTCTCGGTACTTCTGTCGGCTTAACTGTCGGTGTTGCAGTAGGCTCAGCCGTCGGTGTTGTTTCCGGCTGGCTTGTAGGTGCAGTCGGCTTTAGAGTAGGTGCCGGATCAACAGTACCTTCAACACTTGTTGTTGCAAATAAAGGTGTCATTGTCTTTATATCATCCCAAACCATAATTTTAGCCGCTTTACCTTGTAAATCGTAAGGAACTTCACCGCTACCGTTTTCAAGTGTAACATTTTCCTTTAATTCTACGCCTGCTAAAGTTTTGTTATCGTAATACTTTGAAATTACGATTGTTACTTTGTCAGCTTTAGCATTTGTAATTTTGATTTTTTGGTCTTCGTAAACAACGCCTGCCGCCTCCGGAGTTGCAGCTATAGCGGGTTCGTCTGTAGACTCAACTTCAGTTGTCGCTGTTGCAACAGGTTCACCTGTTGTCGTAACTCCAGCCGTTGTACTCGGTGAAACAGTCGCAGTAACTTCTTCACCGGAATTTTGTTCACCCTCTGCACTTGCTGATAAAGGCAATGCAGTGAACGCACTTGCAATCATTGATACAGAAAGTATCGCAGACAACAATTTTTTTCTTTTCTCCATTTTCTTTTCTCCTCTCTCTTAGCTTGATGATCGCTAATCATTAATAACATAATTATACTATAACAATTAAATTTTGTACAGTCCTTTTTTACAATTTCACTAAAATTTTTATCTGAAAAATATTTTTATAAAAATTTTTCAAAAAAAGTGTTGACAAATGTATGTGTATCTGATATAATCCATTATGTTGTTTGCAGATGTGGCGGAATTGGCAGACGCGCTAGACTTAGGATCTAGTGTCACCGACGTGGGGGTTCAAGTCCCTTCATCTGCACCATACAAAGAATATCGGGAAAAGGCTTTTAGCTTTTTCCCTATTCTGCTATATACGGTTTCCGGTTGAGGAGGTAGCCGAGGGCATAGAAGTACCGTCAAGTAACGGTACATTCTGCATTATACGGCATTCCGTATATCGGAGTATAGCACTGAGTGTAATGGTCGCGTGGAAACGATTTACACATAACACAGGGGTCAGCTTTAAGAGCCGATAGCGCCAACTGTCGGCTTGTCTGCTCCCCCAACAAATTAAGCTGTACACAAGGAGCACCCTACCCAGTTTGATTTTATAGAGTTCAACTGTCTCGCTCTTGACGGTTTCCAACCGTAGACCCATTACGGCACACTATCAAGTGAATTAACTTGGTAATATTAAGGATTCCGAGCGAACTTTATAGCAGCGGCTTCGCCAGACCAGCTCTTTTTTTAGGGTGTGGGGGTCGGCTCTGCTACTCAAAAAGTAAGCAAAGCGCCCAAAGTTAACCCATTTGCTAAAAAAGAGTGCACGAAAAAAAGCTATTAAATTTTTCTTGATTTTCAATAGCTTTTCTGATATAATTTTAGTTGAGAAAAGCTAAAATAACACCTAAAAAAGCTAATTACCTAACTTAAATTGCTAAGATATAACAAAATATTACCACTGTTTTAAGTCAATGTCAATCAGTGTAACCAAAATGTAATCTTAGAAAATTTTTGAGAGGTGATTTTTTTATGCAAATTTTTAAAGAAAAACAAGAAAATCTGTTGCAAGAAAATTTAAAAACTTTTGAAGAAAAACAAGAAAATCTTTCACAAGAAGATATAAAAACTTTAAAAAATATAATAAGCAAATATTCTTCAGAAGAAAAAAAAGAAACATTTGCAGAAGATTTAAAACAAACAAAGCGTAGGAGAGTAAGAAAGAAACACCCTGTAAAGCCAACGCTATTCTCAGACACATTACAACGTACAAGATTTGGCGCACACATCACACAGTACGAGTTATCGGACTTAACAGGAATACCTCAATGTAAAATATCAAACTACGAACGAGGAGCACAGCTACCGAGCAAGACAAACTTAAAGAAAATACTTGACTGCATACTTAACGAAGATGAAAGTTACAGACGAAACAGACTCATAGGAATATACGAGAAAGAAGTGCAGAAAAGACACTACCAAAACTATGCTAATATGCAGTAAACAGCTTGACTATCAGCATTTGAAGTGATATACTTTTTATATGGCAAGCGTATATGCTTAAACGCGTTAAAAGGTCTGACACTCAGCAAGTCCAATGAAACTATTAATTTTAAAAAAAGCACGTTAAACGTGTTTTTTTTATATAAAATAATATATAAAAATTTTAATGAAATCTAATCACCACCTTTTCAGACTTGCCGAGTGTTGCGCTTGCCGACAGACTTCTTAAACCGATATATCAAAGCGAGAAAAGATAAACCGATATAACAGAGTATGTCGGTAAGTCCAGAGTGAGAAAAGATAAACCGATATAACAGAGTATGTCGGTAAGTCCAGAGTGAGAAAAGGAACACAGACAGTTATAAAAGAATGGTGTTGAGTTTAGTTGTTTTAAGTTATTCGCTCGCGCTGCTCCGCGCTCGTTGCGCGCTGCGCCCTGCTCGCTCCCCTGCCTCCGCAGGCTACGGCATCGCCGTTGGCGGTGCCTGCGCTTGCTTCGGCTTTCCGCAAGCGGCGGACGTGGTCCGCCTTTTGCTGTTGTAGCGGTGCGGTCTCCGCCGCGGTAAGTGTGTCTGTAAGTTCCGCTTCGCTGGTGTAGCGCAATCCTCGCCTTTTTGATGGCAAGTGTGCCGGCGGCTCGTCGGGCAGGGCGGTTGTTTTGTCCGCCACCCCCGAAGCCAATTCAATTTTGCCGCCCTTGACGGTGTGGGGCTGGGCTCCGCCCTGCTTGGAAGCCCCCCTTACGGGCGGCAAAATTAAAACCCCCAAACCAAGCCCTGCCCTCCGAGCCTAGTTTAGTTTCCCATCAAAAAGGCTCGGATTAGTATATGCTTTTTGTTTAGTTTATGACAGAAAGAAAAGATTTTTTTGTTGTCTGTTGTTTAAAGGTTTGTGGTGTTTTCAATTTTTGCAGATGAGAAAAGAAAGTCAGAAAGCCGCTCCGCGGCTTTTTGTTTTTCATCTTCTCTGACGTCACAGTAAATGTTTAAAGTGATTGTTATGGATTTATGGCCGAGAAGTTCGGATAAGACTTTTATATTTACTCCTGCAGTTAATGCATTTGTTGCGTATGTGTGCCGTAAAACGTGTAACCCCCAAGGCGGCAAGCCGAGATTTTCGCAAAATCTATGCCAAGAAGTAAGCATTGACCTATAAGCTATGGCTTTCCCTACGGTGTTTCTAAAGCATTTTTTTGAGCCGACAGAGAAGTTTTGACGCAGAATGTGATACATTTCTTTGCTTATCGGAATATCACGCTTTGACCTGTCGGTCTTTGGCGTTTGTATCTTCCCCCTGTAATCTGTGCGCTCTATGTGTATTATTCCTTTTTTGAAGTCTATATCCGACCATTCAAGGGCAATTAACTCGCCCACCCTCAAACCCGAACAAAGCAGAAAAGCAAAGGCTTGACCGTAGAAGCTATAATCTAAATGCTGTAGCATTTTCCGTTGTTCCGCAAGAGTAAGCGACTGAACTTTTTTCGCCTTTGCTTTCGGCAATTCCAACAGGCTGAAATCTATCATTGAACAGTAGCCAAGAAGATTGGCGCGCCTTGCAGCTTGTTCCATTATCGTAAGCGTATTTTTTATGCTCGAGTGCGAAAAGCCCTCATCTATCAATTTATTTATATTATTCTGTATATCATCAATAGTCAGCTTATCAAGCTTTTTTCGACAGTAAATACGCTTGCAAGCGTGACTGTATGTTTCATATGTCGAATCTTTCAAAAAGCGCTTTTTATACCGTTCCAGCCATTCATAACACCATTTATTAAATCTCATTTGTTTATACCTCCCCAAATTTAGTTGTATCCGAAGTGAGGCTGTGATCTGCTCACGTCCTTGGGAAGCATAGATATTGTCTTTTGCGTAGATAGCCCAGCGGGGGCGGCTCCTCGTGCGGTGCTCAGAAAGCAGTGGCTATTCGCTCCGCTCGCTGACCCGTCCCCGCTGTGGGCAAGGCTTGCGTTGTCCAAGAATGAGCAGATAACAGCTTCACCCTACAAAAAAAGTGCGGCTCTGTGTGCTTGCGCACCCATGTCCGAACTTTTCCCGCAGGGTAATATCCCCCACCATTTTTAATTTTTCCGCAAAAAAATAAATTCTAAACTGTTAAAGCCTTTTCGGCTTGTTGATAGATAAAAAATCAGCATATAGAATAACTTCATTCAAAGCTTCGATGTAACCTGCACGATATTCTTCACAGCAAAGCAAATTATTTGCTTTGCTTATTTTTTCAACAAGATACTTTTGTAAGGTGTCTTTGAAGATAATTTCTTTCATACGCTCCGCCCCCTTTCGGTGTCGCTTTATATATATTCCTTTTTCGCGGATAAATCAAACAATAAATTGCATTTTGCGGATAAAAAAATTATATCTGAAAATCATAAAAATATAAACTCAAATTTCGTGCGCAGAATTTCAAATATTACCAAGATAAGCCATAACAAGCACTAGACTTAGGATCTAGTGTCACCGACGTGGGGGTTCAAGTCCCTTCATCTGCAC
>ERZ837487.332-NODE-332-length-71777-cov-16.763768_pt1 | contig 71777 bp, 69 predicted proteins | sample MGYA00519911_ERZ837487 | MGnify/ENA primary metagenome ERZ837487 (study PRJEB31850, sample SAMEA3708818) | human gut metagenome | biome: human gut; feature: human-associated habitat; material: faeces | place: China | collected 2014 ... | reverse complement strand
GAATCTGGAAAAATCGGCTTGTGGCCTTGATAATTCTACAAAAGTCTACGTTTCCGGATACGCATGATCCGGCTCCAAAAGTGTGGTTTGGAAGGGCGGCATGTACTAAGCCATACCCAAAAGCCGCATGATAGCTTGATTTTTTGAGAGTGGAAAAGTGAATCTACGCTAGACTTGTGCCAAAAAATCAAGCAAACGATAAGGTAACAAATCGGCACCTGCCACAAAAAGCGGGTGCCGATTTTTGTGTATAATGCTGCTTCGATCGGTCCATCCTTTTTTAAAGGGGGCTTGTTATGTCCGGCAGGCGGGTTCTGGCGCTGTATGCAGCGATTTTGTTCGGGTTTGCAGTCGTTCTGTGCCGGTTGTTTCTTCTGGCGCAGGACAGCACCTATGCCGCCCGGGCAAAATCACAGAGCGAAGTGGAGCTGCCGCTGCCTGCCCGCCGCGGCAATTTTTACGATTACAGGGGCAGAATGCTTACGGGAGTGGAGACACGTTATCTAGCGCTCTGCTTTCCGGGTGAGAGCAACTATGCCCGGCTCTACGGCATCACCGACAGTGCCGGGCAGGCTCTTTTGTACCGGAACCGCAACCGCGCCGCACCGTTTTTGCTGGAGGTAGGTCAGAATCTTTCGGTACAGGGGACACAATGTTATCCGTCTGTCCGGCGATATCTGGAAACGCCGCTGTGCCAGCACTTGATCGGCTATCTGGGCAATGACGGTCACGGTGCAGCCGGGCTGGAAAAAGCGCTGGATTCCGTTTTGTCCGGTACGGGCGCACACGATACCGTTTCCTGCAGCGTTACCGCGCAGGGCAGACTGCGCTCCGGGACAACAGTGGTTCTTACACAGAAGGACAGCGGTGCAGCAGGCGTGCAGCTGACCATCTCCCGCCCGGTACAGCGGGCAGCGGAAGCGGTTGCGGCAGAAATGATGGCAAGCGGATGTGTGCTGGTGCTGGACACCGCAACTGCAGCGGTCCGCGCAAGCGTCAGTGTGCCGGGATATGATCCGCAGAATATCGCTGCCAGCCTGAATGAAGCGGGCAGCCCGTTTCTGAACCGGACGCTGGAAAGCTATGCGGTCGGCTCGGTATTCAAACCGGTGCTGGCTGCTGCGGCGCTGGAAAAAGACGTCCTGCCGGAATACGAGTGTACCGGTGCTATTGTAGTGGACGGGCAGATCTTCCGCTGCGCGGGCGGCATCGCACATGGCACCGTGGATCTTACGGGTGCATTGGAAAAAAGCTGCAACGGATATTTTATTCAGCTTGGGCAGAAACTTGGCACGGAAAAGCTTCTGCAGACAGCAGAACAGTTCGGCTTCGGGCAGGAGGCTCCTGTGACGGGCGGCCTGTACGCAGATGCCGGAAACTTGCCTGAGCTTGACGAACTCGCCCAGAGTGGTCAGCTGGCTAATTTCAGCTTCGGACAGGGAAACCTTCTGGCCACACCGCTGCAGGTTGCCGCCATGATGAACACTATTGCATCCGGCGGTATCTATCGTACCCCGTTCTTTGCGGAGTGTACTCTGGACGAAACGGACGGCACCCCGCTGGAAACGCTTTCGCACCCGCAGAGCAGGAGGGTGATGACCGTGGAAAATGCCGAGACCCTGCGCCGAATGCTGATGCAGGTGGTGGAAGAGGGTACCGCACAGGATGCCTCCGGCCTTTCAGGCGGTGCTGGCGGCAAAACCGGAACAGCCCAGACCGGACAGTTCACGCCGGAAGGCACAGAGCGTATGAATCTGTGGTTTGCCGGGTTTTATCCGGCAGAAAAGCCGCGCTTCACCATCGTGGTTCTGCAGGACGGGCAGACCCGGCCAGCCCATTCCAGCGCAGCGATCTTCGCGCAATTGTGCACGGCTCTGCAGTTTCTGGAATAAAAAGCGAGGTTTCGGCTTGCTTTTTCAGAATTGTTATGATACTATAAGATTGTATTTTTGCGTAGTTTTTATTGATTAAAATAAAAGGAGCGTTTCATCCCATGTCTGTTATCGAAATTGTTGGCGGTGTGATCCTGCTGATCGCTTCGCTGGTCATCGTTTTCCTCACTCTCATGCAGCATACGCACGGTCAGGGCCTTTCCGGTGCCATCAATGGCAGTGTGGGCGGTGCAAACAATGCACGCTTGACCCCGGCTGACCAGATGCTGGCCAAGGTGACCCGCATTGCAGGCATCATCTTCTTTGTGGTTGCAATTCTGGCCTGCCTGTTTGCAGGTCGTCTGGCAGGTTAACAAGGTCCGTACAGCCCCGTATCGGAAGGACGGGGCTGTTTTTCTGTGTTATGACAGAGAGCTTGCGGTGCGGGCATGAAAAAGCGCCGCAGGCAGGGTGGAGCATCAGTGCCCGGAAACGGCAGGGCCGCAGCGCGTCGGATGCTGCGGCTGCGGAAGAGCAAGGAGAAAAAATATTATGGCAATTCGTGATAAAATCGAGCGCGCGATTCAGAACCAGCCGTGCACGGTCAAGGATCTGAAGTCGAAATTCGGCGGTGACCGCGGCGCGGATCGCAAAGTGATGGAAGCAGTGGACCAGCTGGTGCATGAGGCGGTGATCTGCCAGCGTCAGGGTGTGTTCTTCACGGTCCGCTCCGGCCGTGCAGACAAGGCACTGCTGTGCAAGGTGGTCAAGCTGGGCAAGAACTTTGCGTTCGTCATGTTGGAAGATGGTACCAGCGATATCTTTATTCCGGGCCGGTTCACCCGTGGTGCCATGCCCGGTGATCAGGTTCTGGTGGAAAAATTTGAGCATCCCCGCGTGGAGGGCAGCGACGAGGGCGAGGTCCTTGCCGTTCTGGAAGAAAAGAACGATCTGGTGGGTACGATTCGCCGCATCGAAGGCCGCCTGAAGTTTGTGCCGGATGACTGCCCGGCCATCTCCATGCAGATCATGCGCGACTGCGAGGGTGGCGCAAAGGACGGCGACAAGGTCGCCGTGGAAATTCTGCAGCGCGGTAACCGGCAGGAAGATCACCGTGTGGGTGTTGCCATGCGGTTCGGCAGCTCGGACGAGGCAAAGCGCTGCGCCAAGGCTCTGCTCTATGCGCAGGATATCCGCAGCCGCTTCCCGGACAAGGTCCGCGAGGAAGCCAAGAAGCTGGAAGATGCCGAGGTCACTGAGAAGGATACCGAGGGCCGCATGGACCTGCGTGCCCTGCCCATCTTCACCATTGACAGCGCTGAAACCAAGGACATTGATGACGCAATCAGCCTGACCAAGACCCCGGAAGGCGGCTTTGAACTGGGCGTTCACATCGCAGACGTTTCCCACTACGTCAAGCCCGGCAGCGAGCTGGACAACGAAGCGTTCAACCGTGCCACCAGCGTCTACTATGCCGATCAGGTAGTGCCCATGCTGCCAAAGCAGCTCTCCAACGGCATCTGCAGCCTGAACGAAGGCGTGCTGCGGCTGGCCTTCTCCTGCCTGATGCGGCTGGATAAGGACGGCAACCTGATCGATTATCGCTTTGTCAAGTCGGTTATCCGCAGCCGGGTCAAGGGTGTTTATTCCGAGATCAATGCCCTGCTGGCCGGCAGCGCCGATGATGAGCTGAAGGGCAAGTACCACGAGGTACTCAGCCAGCTGCCCGCCATGAAGGAGCTGTATGGCCACCGTGCCCGCTTGCGCAAGGAGCGCGGCTGCATGGACATCGAGAGCGGAGAAGTGAAGCTGATTCTGGACGAGGACGGTCACTGCATCGATGTGAAAAAGCGCACCTCCGGCGAGAGTGAGGCCATGATCGAAGAGTTCATGCTGCTGGCCAACCAGTGCGCCGCTCACTTTGCCCGTGTCAAGCAGATCCCATTCGTGTACCGTGTGCACGAGGAGCCTAACTCCGAAAAGCTGGAGCGTCTGCACACCCTGTTGCAAGCCTGCGGCATCAACGACCACTTTGCCAAGGATGTGCCCACCCCCAAGGAGCTGAGCGCCATTCTGGAGGGTGTGCGCGGCGGCCCGTATGAGCAGATCATCAACACCGGTATGCTGCGCTGCATGTCCAAGGCAGTCTACGAGGAAAAGCCCAAGGGACACTATGGTCTGGTTCTGAAGGACTACGCTCACTTCACCAGCCCCATCCGCCGTTACCCGGATCTGGCCATTCACCGCATCATGACGGCACAGCTCAAGGGCACGGATAAGGACACCATGATCCTGCGTTACAGCGATTTTGCCGAGAAGGCCAGCAAGCAGGCCAGCGAACGCGAGATCATCGCCATGCAGATCGAGCGCAAGGCTGAGGACTGCTATAAGGCCGAGTATGCCCGCCGTCATCTGGGCGAGTGCTATGAGGGCCGCATCTCCGGTGTGACCCAGCGCGGTCTGTTTATTGAGCTGGAAAACGGCGTCGAAGGTTTTGTGCCGGCTTCCAGCCTGACTCCTTCCGGCACAATGCTAACCGAGGGCATCCGCCTGTCTGACCCCGTCTCCGGCAAGAACTGGAGTCTGGGCGACACCATGATGATCACTATTGTGCGCGCTGATGTCAACCTGGGCAAGATCGACTTCGAAGTTGCCCCGGCAAATGCAAAATAATCAGGCATGCCTGCTCAAGGGCAGGGAATATTCTGTACAGTAAAAATGATAGGACCCCGGAAACCTATTCCTGTGAGGGATTTGGTTTTCCGGGGTCCTTTTATGCCAAAAATCAATTGATGTAGCAGCGATCCTGTGTTACGAGCCAGTCTTCGCACAGCCGCTGGGCCTCGTCCTTCGAGCGGCAGGTGCAGTTGAAAAGTCTGCCGTGTAAAGAGCAGTAGGTGTAATGGATCCTGGGCACACCATCAGCGTCTTTGAAATTGACACAGCGTTCTTCGCCGGGAAGCAGGTAGATCGTATCCACGTTCAGCAGCTCCTTTTATATTCGTTTCGGTGCAGGGCAGCACAACGCTTGTTATTGTATCACGCTCTGCCGGAAAAGGCCATTGATGTTTTGACCAAAGATGACGCCGAAAATTTTGAAGAAAAAAGACTTGACAGGAGTTTCCGGTATTCTGCGGGCAAAAAGAAAGGAAAGACCTCAGCCCCCGGAAAACAGCTGAGAAAATTTTCACATCAGAAATGGATCCGAAAACTGACGTCAAATCGACTGAAATTTTAAAAAATAAACGAAGCGTATTTCTTAATGTTGATGAATAATCAACTACACGGCAGAACTGAAACCGATATCATATGAAGATGAATGGCCTTACTATACAATCTGTAATTTCGGCCGATGCAGAAAAGATGCTGACCTTTGCAGAGTGCTGCACGGTGTGGTATACTAACAGGGAAACGGCTGGATTTGCCGATTGGTGGGCGATGACAGAACAGCCGGAAGAACGGATGGCAGGAGAGTGGATTTTTTGGAACTGGAACAGGCAAAAGCGCGTGTAGAAGAACTGCGCGTGATCATTGAGAAAAACAACCGATTATACTATGATCAGGATGCTCCCGAGCTGGAAGATTTTGAGTATGACGCCTTGACACGGGAGCTGAAAGCGCTGGAAGCACAGTTTCCGCAGTTGGTCACGGCGTCTTCTCCGACACAAAAGGTGGGCGGCACAGCCAGCAGCAAGCTGCCAAAAGTGACCCACACAGTGAAGATGGAGAGCCTTCTGGATGCGTTTTCTTACGACGAACTCCGGGATTTTGACCGCCGTGTGCGGGACGCCGGAATCGAACCGGAATATGTGGTCGAAATCAAGATCGATGGGCTGTCCTGCAGTTTGGAGTATGAGAACGGTGAGCTTGTACGGGCCTCTACCCGCGGCGACGGCGTGATCGGCGAGGATGTCACCGCAAATGTGCGTGCTATCCGCAGCATTCCCAAAAAGCTGAAGGATGCGCCGGAGTTTCTCGAAGTGCGCGGCGAGGTATATATGCCGCACGAAGCATTTCAGCATCTTTGTGCCGAACAGGAACTGCAGGGCGATGCACCGTTCAAAAACCCGCGCAATGCGGCGGCAGGCTCTCTGCGGCAGAAAGATGCAAAAGTCACCGGAAGCCGTGGGCTTTCCATCTTTGTGTTCAATGTTCAGCAGATCCGAGGAAAGACGCTGACAAAACACTCCGAAAGTCTGGATTACCTCAAGAGCCTTGGCCTTCCGGTCTCGCCCCGTTATCATGTGGTACACGACATCGAGCAGGCGATCGCAGAGATCGAGCAGATCGGTCAGAACCGCTCGAAACTGGATTTCGATATGGACGGCGCGGTGATCAAGGTCAACGATTTTGCCCAGCGCGACCTGATGGGTTCCACCAACAAATTCCCGCGGTGGGCCATTGCGTTCAAGTACCCGCCCGAGGTCAAGGAAACCACACTGCGCAGTATCGAGGTTGCTGTCGGCCGCACCGGTGTGCTGACCCCGACCGCCTGTTTTGATTCCGTTTTCCTCGCCGGGACGACCGTCTCCCGCGCGACCCTTCACAACGAGGATTTCATCCGCCAGTTCGGCCTGTGCATCGGTGACATTATTCAGGTGCGCAAAGCGGGCGATATCATCCCGGAAGTCATTGGTGTGGTCCGCCATGCAGAAGATGCCAAGCCCTACGAGATGCCGAAGGTCTGCCCCTCCTGTGGGGCACCGGTGGTGCACATGCAGGATGAAGCGGCCCTGCGCTGTGTCAACCCGGAATGCCCGGCACAGTCCCTGCGCAATATCATCCACTTCGCGTCCCGGGACGCCATGGATATTGATGGTCTCGGCACGGCGGTGGCGACCCAGCTTGTGGAAAAGAATATGGTCCGCTCGGCAGCGGACATCTACACTCTGACCCGGGAACAGCTGCTGACGCTGGACAAATTCAAGGAGAAAAGTGCAGATAATCTGCTCAATGCCATCGAAGCGTCCAAGCAGAATAATCTGGACAAACTTTTGTTCGGCTTCGGCATCCGGAATATCGGTGATAAGGCTGCCGCCCTGCTGGCAGAGCACTTCGGCACGCTGCAGGCTATCCGGGAAGCGACCGCCGAGCAGATCGGCGAGATCAACGGCTTTGGCGGTGTGATGGCCCAGAGCGTGGTGGAGTTTTTTGCAAAGGAAGGCACCACTGACTTGGTGCACCGGCTTGCCGACGCCGGGCTGAACATGCAATGGAAAGGTGAGCCGAAGGGCAACAAGCTGGCCGGAAAGACGCTGGTCGTGACCGGCACATTGGAAACGCTCTCCCGCAATGAGGCCGAAGCGCTCATCGTGAAAAACGGCGGCAAAGCCAGCGGTTCGGTCTCCAAAAAGACCGCCTATGTGGTGGCGGGCACTGCCGCAGGGTCCAAACTGACCAAAGCACAGGCTTTGGGTGTTCCTGTTCTGACGGAAGCGGAATTTCTGGACATGCTGAAGGATGATAATTCCTGAACCGGAAGGAATCAACGATTTATGAACAGCACTGCTGTGACTTTGAGATCACAGCAGTGCTGTTGTTCTATCTGGAGGCAAGCGGCCATATACTGGGAGCAGAACCTGCAACAGAAAGGACTGGAACTTGTGGACGAGTATTATCGGGTGATTCGCTCACTGCCGGCATGGCTGGCGCATCCGCTGGAGCAGCTTCCGTCGGAGCTTGCATGCAGCATTCATGAGCTGCGGTTTCGGACGGATCAGCGCATTTCGTTGACGATGAGCGGAATGCCGCTTTTGCTGGGAGAATTGCCGGAATGTCCGGCTTCGCTTCGTGCGCTTCGTCTGACTGCCCTGCAGATGGAAGAAATCCTGTACGCTCTATGCGGCGGCTCGGTGCATACACATCAGACAGAACTTGCGCAGGGGTATGTGACCGCTGTGGGAGGATGCAGGGCTGGCATTGCAGGACGATTCGTCGTCCGCAACGGGCAACTGGTTTTGCAAAAGATCACTTCTGTCAATTTCCGCATTGCACGGAATATACCGATCTTCCTCCCTCCGGAACTGTGCAACGTTCTGCGAACGGGAAACTTTGCCGGGCTCCTCATTGCCGGGGAACCGGGCAGCGGAAAAACAACTCTGCTCCGTCGGGTCGCAGAAGAACTTGGCATAGCCGGACGGACAACCGCGGTCATTGACGAGAGGGGAGAGCTGTTTCCGGAGATATTCGGTCCGGTGCCGCCGAATGTGGATGTGCTGGCCGGAGTACCAAAAGAAGCAGCGATCCAGATGGCTCTGCGGACGCTTTCGCCGCAGGTGATCCTGCTGGACGAGCTGGGCGGAACCGGAGAATCCGCCGCGGTAGAGCGCGGCTTTTTCAGCGGTGTGGATTTCATCGCAAGCATCCATGCATCCGGTTTTGAAGACGCCCGGCGGCGCCCGCAGGTGAGCTATCTTCTGCAGCGCGGGATAATAAAATATTTTGTCCTGCTGCGGGGAAAACGCACCCCCGGGGAAATCCAGGAGATGATGGTGACGTAATGTTGTTTCGCATCTTTGGGGCACTTCTTTTCCTGCTGTGCGGGTGGCTTGCCGGTGATGCTGTCCGCCAGAAAACGGACAGGCACCTCCGTGCGCTGGAACAGACGCTTTTGCTGTTTCAACGGCTCCGGCAGGAGATCTATTACCGGAGAACAGACCTTCAGCAGCTTTATTTCTGCCTGCAACAGGAAGAGCTTGTGCCAGCGGCGGAAGCCGGACAGCGTTTACAGCAGCTTCCGCCGCCGGATGCACTTTCTCAGGAAGAACAGCGTGTATTCGAAGAATGTATCTCCGGTCTTGGCCGGGCCGAAGCAGATCAGGAATGTGAACGGATGGAGTATTACATTGCAAGATTTCAGGATTCGCTGCATCAGGCGCAGACGGCTGCGCAGGCACAGGCTGGGCTGCCGCAAAAACTGGGTCTTGCAGCCGGGGCAGTTCTGGCGCTTGTCCTGATATAATGGCGGGAGGAAAAATGTGTGGAGATCGATTTAGTATTTAAAATCGCAGCCATTGGCATCATTGTGGCGGTGCTCAATCAGCTTCTGATCCGCTCCGGCAGGGAAGACCAGGCCATGATGACCACGCTGGCCGGGCTGGTGGTCGTGCTGTCAATTCTGGTCAAGCAGATCAGTGCCCTGTTCGTCACGATCAAATCGCTGTTTGCACTATGAACACGCCGGTCGTTCTGGCCGGGGCCGTTGCTGTACTGGCGATCGTGCAGCTTCTTTTGCAGAAATATTCGCCGTTGTATGCCGTAGTGCTTTCCATTGCTGCAGGCTGCTTTCTGCTGCTGCAGCTGGTCCCGTCGATGCAAACGCTCCTGCGTGGGATCCTTTTGCTGGAAGGCCATACCGACCCGGATGCTTTCTCTTGCCTGCTGCGCTGCACGGGCATTCTGCTTGTGACCGATTACGCCAGCACGCTCTGCCGGGAGACCGGTGCCGATTCGCTCGGCTGGTGTTCAGAGCTTGCCGGAAGGATCTTTGTGCTCGCGACGGCGTTTCCGATGCTGGAGGAAGTGTGCCGGAAGATCTGGAGGCTGGCAGGATGATCCGGAAGCGCAAGATGCAGTTCCTTATGGGAAAGGCGGCGGGCAGTTTGTTTGTACTGTGCATCTCACCGGCAGCAATTGCCGCCGGGACAAGCAGTCTGTCAGGACAGGAACGGTGGCAGCCTTATCTGGATGCTGCACCGCAGAGTGCCGAGGAGTTTTCGTGTGCGCCGCTGGAGACGATTCTATCTTTTCTGCCGGAAAATCCGCTCCGGTTCCTGACGCAGATCGCACAAAATTATGCAGATGTTTTTCTGTTCCTTCTGCTGCTCATCGTTCTGTCTTTTCTGCTGGGCGAAAGCCGCAATGCAGACCTTCTGGAACTGGTCTCGGCGGCAGGGACGGGGGTCTTTTTGTGGAGCACCCTTGCCGAACTGGCACAGCGTATTTGCGCCGGAATGGAACACTGGAAAAATTACCTCACGGGTTTTCTGCCGGTTTACAGCGGAGTCCTGATTGCAGGCGGCGAAGCCAATGCGGGGGCTTCGGCCTGCGGGCTGCTGCTTTCCGGCCTGTGCCTTCTGGCGCAGGGCACGGCACTTTGGCTGGAGCCGCTTCTGCAAAGCTATCTTGCTATCAGCATGGCGTGCTGCATCAGCTCCCAGAAGGGCCTTGCCGACAGCTGCAGGATGGTCGGCAGCCTGCTGCGAAAAGGTCTTATCTGGACCGGAAAACTTTTTGCGGCAGTGCTCGGTTTGCAGCGAGTGGTCACATTTCAGCTGGACAGCACTTCTCTTCGTGTGAGTCGTCTGCTGACCGGGAGCGTTCCGGTCGTCGGAGAGACATTGAGCAGCGTTTCGGAAACCATTCTGGCTGGACTTCATTTGTTGAAAAGTTCGCTGGGGCTGGCCTGTCTGGCCGTTCTGGGGGCAGAATTTGTGCCATTGTATTGCACCCTGATGCTTCATCTGCTGTTTCTGCATGGGTGCGCGCTGCTCTGCGAACTTTCCGGGAATCACTGCTGCAGTGCGCTGCTTGACTGTCTGGAAGAAGCCGTCCGATGCATGGCGGCAGTTACGGCACTGTTTTTTGGGCTGACAGTCGCAGGAGTAACGGCATTGATGCTCATCGGAGGAGGTTAGGATGAAAGCACTTCAGACACTTACGGTGTCGTTTTGTCTGGCCTGTATCTGCGCGGAGATCGTCACACTGCTGACCGGGCCGGGGTGGCCCCGCCGATGCATAAAAGCACTGGCCGGACTATATATTCTAGTGATCCTTTTGCGCCTGCTTTCCGGCACGGGCTTTCGGCAGATTCGGGCCGAAGTTCCAGAGCAGGCTCCGGTCAGTATTCCGAGTGCGGAGGATATGATCCTTGTGCAGACCGAGACGCAGTTGGAGAAAAAGCTGGAAGCAGAGTGCAAAGAACGGTTCGGCAGAGAGCTTTTGCTTCAAATCGTTCTGACACAGAATCAGCGGAACATTTGCGTTTCACGCGCGGAAATAAGGATCCCGCCGGGCGAAAGCATGGCATCTTACATGGAAGAAGCGGAATATCTTCGGCAGCAGCTTGGAGCTGAAGTGGAGATCGCGGCAGGGGAGGGACAGTAACAATGAAGGACGGCCTTCTCTCTCTTCTGGAAAAGTGCAGAAGGGACAAGAACCGTGCCGCTCTTGCGGTTGCTGTCGGCGTGCTGGCAATGCTGCTGATCCTGATCTCGGAGCTTCTCCCGCAAGCAGATAAAACCGTGTCCTCCGGGCAGGAGCAGAGTGCGCTGGCGTATCAGACTCAGCTGGAGCAGCGTCTGGAAAAACTGATCTCGCAGATGAGCGGTGCCGGCAAAACGACCGTCATGGTAACGCTGGAGACCGGCGAAGAAGCTGTTTATGCACTGGACACCCAGTCCGGCGATCTGCAGAGCCAGAACACCCATGTTCTTCTGGATGACGGTTCAGCGCTGACAGAAACCGTCTGCCAGCCGCAGATCCGCGGCGTGGCTGTATTGTGCGACGGAGGGGGTGATGTCCGTGTGGCGGCCAGAATTACCGAACTGCTCACTTCGTTGCTGGATCTGCCGTCCAACCGCATCTGTGTGGAACAGCGAAAATCCTGAAATTGCATAAGGAGGAGCTTTTATGAGAACACTTTCCGGGAACACCCGCCGCATCACGGCCGTCACTCTGGCCGCCGCGCTGATGATCGCAGTCTACTTAAACTGGCAGTATGCGCGCACGAATACCGCCGGTCTGACCGACGATACAGCGCAGATGACGGCGGCACCCGCCGAAGAGCCTGTGCAGACAGACACGGTTCTGGACGAACTTGCCACCGAGTCGGAAACAGTCTCCGGTGCAAGCAAGAATTACGGTGAAGCCCAGCTGGTAAGCGTCGCCAGCGATTCCGGAGCAAAGTTCTTTGAGCAGGCAAGGCTTAAACGTGAAAAGGCCCATGACGAAGCAATGGACACCATCAAGAAAACCATGAAGTCCTCTTCGATGTCACAGGAAGAAAAGAAGCAATACGCTGCGCAGCTGACCGCAAGTCTGGAAGATCTGAATGCAGAAAATGAGATCGAAACGCTGGTGCGGGCCAAAGGCTTTGCGGATTGCCTGTGCTTTTTGCAGAGCGAACGGGCGGACCTGACCGTCATGACCTCCGGCGAACCGCTCACGGCGGCACAGGTGGCGCAGATCCGGGATGTTGTGCTGAGCAGAAGCAGTGTTTCTGCACAGAATATTACCGTGGTGGAAGTCAAATGACCGTTATTCCGGTCGGCGGTCCGCCGCTTTGCAAGAGTTTTTGCAGCCAAGTATTGAAATTTCTGCCGTGTTGATGGTATAATAACGGTATCAATGCAGAATAAGATTGCACTGTCGGCGGAACACATCGTTCCGGGCAGAACAGTTTTGAACAGAAAAAGCAGAGATACCGCTGCTTTTGAACGGAGGACAGCACAATGGATTTGCAGAATACGGATCTTCGGGGCGGCACCCTTCAGATCTCGACCGAAGTAATTGCAAAGATCGCGCGCTGTGCAGCGCTGGAAATCGACGGTGTTGCGGAGGTTTCCTGCGGCAGCCAGAATAAAAAGCTCAGAAGCCTGCTGGAAACTTCCAGCATCCAGCCGCCTGTCACGGTGGAAATGCGCGACGGCACGGCGAATATTACGCTTCACCTGATGGTGCGCTTTGGCGCACGCATCCCTGCCATTGCAGAAAAAGTGCAGGAGAACGTGAAGAACGCGGTCCAGAACATGACCAATGTCACGGTCAGCCGTGTGAACCTTGTCATCGCTGGTCTTGCTGAGGCATCTGCTGCTCAGTAACCGTGCACAAACCCGAAAATTCAAATCAAAAAATTGCGATCCTCCCTGATCTTTGGTCGGGGAGGGTTCGTGTTGCGAGAGGAACATTATGGAAAACACTTTGCCCCGTAGAGAAGCCCGCGAAAATGCATTTTTACTGGCATTTTCCCAGACCTTTGGCGATATCTCTCTGGCGGAAGCCATTACCAGCCATGAGGAAAATGATGACGAGCACCCGGTGGACGGCTTCGGCAAGCATCTGCTGAATGCCTACTACGATCACTCTGCCGAGGTCGATGACGAGATCCGCGCTCATCTGCACAACTGGACCATGGAGCGTCTGCCGCGCGTGAGCCTGACCATCCTGCGCCTTGCAGTGGCCGAGATGCTGTTTGGCGGCGAGAACAAGCCCGGCGTTGCCATCAACGAAGCCGTCGAGCTGACCAAAAAGTATGGTGCAGAAGATGATTACCAGTTCGTGAACGGTCTGCTTGGCGCAGTAGCCCGTGACCACGGCCTGAATGATAACGACGCAGATGCGTCGGCCGAGCAGTGAGCAGCTACACACTCGGAGTCGATACAAGCAACTATGCAACCTCTCTGGCGGTGTTTGATACAGCCGGGGAGGTTGTTTGCGCAAAGAAACGCTTTTTGCCGGTAAAAGAAGGCCAGCTTGGACTGCGGCAAAGCGATGCACTGTTTCATCATACGGTCGCGCTGCCGGAGATGCTGCAGGAGCTTGCGCAGGAGTTTGATCTGACAAAGATCAGCGCCGTTGGTGTATCGCAGAAGCCCCGCCCTGTAGAAGGTAGCTATATGCCGTGTTTTCTGGCCGGTGTCAGCGCCGCGACTGCTTTTGCAAAAGCCCGTGATATTCCTCTTGTTCTGACGACTCACCAGCAGGGGCATGCTGCCGCTGCGCTTTTTGCGGCGGAAGGGGAACAGCTGTTCCGGCAGAAAGTGCTTCTGTTCCATATTTCGGGCGGCACAACGGATCTGCTCTTGTGCGATGAAGTGCGGCAGATCACAGAGCTTGGCACCAGCACAGATCTGTACGCCGGTCAGGCGGTGGACCGCGTGGGCGTCCGGCTGGGCTTTGGCTTCCCGGCGGGTGCAGAGGTCTCGCGGCTTGCTGCACAGTGTGAGGAAGAGATCCGGCCAAAATCCAGTGTCCGGGGGATGCAGTGCAGCCTTTCCGGGCTGGAAAACCAGTGTAACGCCCTGCTGAAGGCCGGAAAATCACCGGAATATGTGTGCAAATACTGCCTGCTCTGTGTAGCAGACACGGTGGTAAAGATGACAAAAGCTGCACAGAAAGAGTACCCTGGTCTGCCGGTGGTTTGTGCAGGCGGTGTAATGAGCAGCGACATCATCCACGAGTGGGTGAACCGGCGGCTGCCGAAAGTTCATTTTGTCCCGGGCATGTATTCCAGCGATAACGCGATCGGCGTTTCCATCCTTGCTGCACGGGAGGCAGGCTTATGGCTGAAGTGATGACTGTTTCTGCGCTGAACCGCTATGTAAAGACGCTCTTTGATGCAAACGATGCGTTGTTTGATCTGGCGCTGCGCGGCGAGATCGCAAACTTTGTGCAGAACGCCCGCAGCGGGCACTGCTACTTCACCCTGCGGGATGAGGCGTGCAGCGTGAAGGCGGTCATGTTCCGCTCGTCGGCTGCGCGGCTTGCATTCCGTCCGGAAGAGGGGATGCGGGTCGTGGTGCGTTGCCGGGCTACTCTGTACGAGCGGGACGGCGCGTTTCAGATCTACGTCAACGAGATGTTCCCGGACGGCATCGGCGCAGCGCAGCTGGCGCTGGAACAGCTCAAAGCACAGCTGGAAAAAGAAGGTCTGTTTGCGCAGGAGCACAAAAAGCCGCTCCCGGCCTACCCAAAATGCATCGGGGTCGTGACCAGCAAGACGGGTGCCGCGCTGCAGGATATCCGCAATGTGATGGGACGCCGGTGGCCTTCCGTGAGGCTGCTGCTGTGCCCGGTCACAGTGCAGGGCTTTGAGGCGGCGCAGCAGGTGGCAGATGCGATCGACCGGCTCAGCCGGTGCAAAGAGGTCGATGAGATCATCGTTGCCCGCGGCGGAGGGAGCCGGGAAGATCTGTGGGTGTTCAATGCCGAGGTCATTGCCCGCGCGGCGTTCCGATGCAAAAAGCCGCTCATCAGCGCGATCGGCCATGAGATCGACTATACCATTCTGGACTTTGTAGCGGACCGGCGGGCCCCGACGCCCTCAGCAGCGGCAGAGCTTGCCGTGCCGGATCGGAATGAGCAAATGCGGATCTTGCTGGAACTTCAGAAAAATATTCGTGAAAATATGCAAAACCGAGCCGTTTTATGCTATAATGGTCTCAGACAATACAACTTACTGTTGGAACAAAGCTCTGCACGGAGGATTTTGCAGCAGGATGGCGAGCAACTTTTGCAGCTGCAGAAAAAAATTCGGGCGCAGATACAGCAAAAAGCAGCTTCGGCGCAGCAGACTTTGCAGCATTCGGCCGCTCTGGCCGATTCGCTGAATCCTTATCGGGTTTTGTCACGCGGATATACGATGGTCACATTGCCGGATGGCAGCGTTTCAACGGTTGCGGCCCTGCATCCAGATGAAACCGTCTGGATCTGTGGTGCACATCATCGTGCACGGTGCCGGGTAGAAGCAGTGGAGGAAACGAATGAAAACACCTAAAAGTTTTGAAGAAGGCATGGACCGGTTGAATACGATCCTAGTGAAAATGCAAAGTGAAGAGACGTCTCTCTCCGACTCAGTCAAACTGTATGCAGAAGCGGCATCCCTGATGGAATACTGCCATGCCATTCTGGAAAAAACTTCGCTGCAGATCGACGAGATCGACGCAAGGATCGCGCAGACCGTTCCGAAAGACGGGGAGGAACTGTAATGGAATATCAGGTGCAGTATCAGAAGTATCTTGAAAAGGTTTCTTCTTCGCTGAAAGAAGCATGTGATAGATTCCTGCCGGAAGAGTCGGAAGTGTGCCGTGCGGCGCGTTACAGTCTTCTGGGCGGGGGCAAGCGGATCCGCGCCGTTCTGGTGCTGAGCGTATGCGAGATGCTGGGCGGCGACATTGCAGCAGCAGAGCAGTTTGCAGTGGCTGTAGAAATGCTGCACTGCTATTCGTTGATCCATGATGATCTGCCCTGCATGGACAACGATGATCTGCGGCGCGGACGTCCATCCTGCCATAAGGCATTCAGCGAATCAACGGCGATGCTGGCCGGCGACGTTCTGCTGACCGAAGCATTTGAGGTTATTGCCAATGCACCTGCATCCGCACAGGCATGTGTCCGTGCAGCAAAAGCGCTCGGCGCAGGTGCCGGGAGCCATGGCATGGTTTACGGACAGGAGCTGGATTTGAAATACGAAGCTCTTGCAGCGACTGAGGACCAGCTGCGTCTGATCCACCGGAACAAGACGGGCGCACTGATCAACGCCGCCGTTCAGATGGGTGCCGCCGCCGCAGAAGCCGACGAAGAAACGTGCAATGCGCTGGAAGCATATGCCTACGGTATCGGCCTTGTGTTCCAGATCGTGGACGACGTGCTGGATGTCACCAGCACGCCGGAACAGCTCGGCAAGCCCATCGGCAGTGACAGCGAAAATGGAAAAACTACCTTCGCAACTCTTTATGGAGTACAGGGTGCCATGGAGCTTGCCGCACAGCTGAACGCAAAGGTCTGCACGGAGCTTCGCGGGCAGTTCGGCGAAAAGGCCGCATTTCTGGAACAGCTTGCACAGCAGCTTCTTGCCCGGAAAAATTGAGAACACCACAATAAAAATCGATAAAGGAAAAAGATTATGCAGTTCATTCACGACATTCTTTCCTTCAATCAGATCCTGACCGTTTCCCTGCTGGGGTGGTTTGTGGCACAGGTACTGAAAACTATTATCAACTTTATTCTGCTGGGTAAATTCCAGCTGGAGCGTATGTGGGGCGACGGCGGTATGCCCAGCGCACACAGTGCAACGGTCTGTGCTATGGTCATTGCAACAGCACGCTGCGAAGGATGCAACTCTGCAATCTTTGCTGTGGCCAGCGTGGTGGCTATCATTACGATGCACGATGCCATGGGTGTCCGCCACGAGACCGGTGAGCAGGCCAAAGTGTTGAACCGGATGATCGACCAGTGGATCGAAGTGAGCGAAAAGAATGCTCCGTTTCTCCAGAATATGCATCTGAAAGAAATGGTCGGCCATACCCCGCTGCAGGTCGTTGCCGGTGTTCTGGTCGGCGTGGCAGTGGGCCTGTTGTACCCGATGGTATAATGGGCGGACCGTTGTGCAAAACCTTTTAAAGGACGTGTGATTATGGAATCGTTGCTGCTGGACAACATCAATCAACCCAGCGATCTGAAACAGCTGAACCACCAGCAGGTCGAACAGCTGTGCACAGAGATCCGTCATTTTCTGCTGGAAAATATTTCAAAAACCGGTGGTCATCTTGCGTCCAATCTGGGCACGGTAGAACTGACCGTTGCACTGCACAGGGTACTGGAAACGCCGAAGGATAAAATCGTTTTTGATGTGGGACATCAGTGCTATACGCATAAGATCCTGACCGGACGCAAGGGTCAGTTTGACAAACTCCGCCAGCTGGACGGTATTTCGGGATTTCCAAACCCGAACGAAAGTGAACACGATGCTTTTATTGCAGGACATGGCAATACTGCACTGTCGCTTGCAATCGGCATGGCATGGGCCAAAAAACTGCGCCATGAGCCTGGTCTTGTGGTCGCAGTGATCGGAGACGGTGCCTTTACCGGCGGCATGGTCTATGAGGGAATGAACAACATCGAGCACCTGAACAATCTCCTGGTGATCCTTAACGACAACAAGATGTCCATCTCCAAAAATGTCGGTGCCCTTGCGCGCTACCTGACCCATCTGCGCACAACGACTGCCTACTATGATGCAAAGGATAACGTGCGCAGCTTTCTGGATGGGGTTCCGGTCGTGGGCACGCCCCTGAAAAAGACACTCACAAACGCCAAAACCTTGCTTCGCCGTGCAATGTATCACTCAACGATGTTTGAGGATATGGGGTTCGAGTACATCGGTCCGGTAGACGGCCACAACGAAGAAGAATTGGAACGGACGCTCCATACGATCACAAGCCGTCAGGGACCGTATTTCCTGCATGTTGTCACCAAAAAAGGAAAGGGCTACCAGCCTGCAGAGATCAATCCGGGAAACTATCACGGCGTATCGGCCTTTGACCCGGATGGAATGCCAGACCCGGAAGTGGCTCCAAAGGAGTCCTTCTCCACGGTGTTTGGCAAGGCCCTTGTGAAGGAAGGCGAGACAGATCCCCGCATTTGTGCAATCACAGCCGCCATGAAGTATGGCACCGGCCTGCAGTTCTTTTCGCACAGCCATCCGGAGCGTTTCTTTGATGTCGGAATGGCGGAACAGCATGCTGTAACATTTGCGGCCGGGCTTGCCAGTCAGCAAATGCTTCCGGTGGTCTGCATTTATTCGACCTTCCTGCAGCGCTCTTATGATCAGATCATCCATGATGTCAACCTTCTCAAGGAAAACGTCGTGTTTGCAATCGACCGTGCCGGATTTGTCCCGGCGGATGGCGAGACGCATCAGGGTATCTACGATCCGGCCTTTCTCAGTCAGGTCGGGATGCCGATTTATGCCCCCTCCAATTATGCCGAGTTGACATACTGGCTGCACCGTTTGCTGCAGAAGGACTTCCAAGGGCCCCGTGCGATTCGGTATCCAAGAGGTGGAGAGAATGCTCTGCTGGCGGAATATCCCTGTAGCGGTGCAGAGTATGATTTTCTGAAAAAGGAAAGCGATGCATCAATCGTCCTTGTGAGTTATGCAGATGAAATTGCTGACGTACTGCAGGCTTCCGGGATGCTGAGCAGCGAAAATGTTAGAAGTGACGTGCTGAAACTTGTAAAGATATATCCCTTTACAGAAAAACTTGTCGCAGAACTGAGAAATTATAAAATTGTTTTGTTTGCTGAAGAGTGTGTGGCTGCAGGCAGCATTGGCGAGCACTTGGAATATAAATTGCAGCAGAACGGTTGGAATGGACGATTTATCCATTGCGCTGTGCAGGATGCCTGCCTGCCCCATGCAACGGTTGATCAAATCAAACAGTGTGTCGGTCTGGATGCCGGCCATCTTGTTCAGGCAGTGCGGGCAGCACTTATGAAAGGAGTATAACATCGTGAAAATCCGATTGGATCAATATCTGGTGCAGAATGGTCTTGTCCAGAGCCGGGAGCGGGCAAAAGCCCTGATCATGTCCGGCATCGTATTTGTCAATGAGCAGAAGGTGGATAAGGCCGGTGAGATGATCAAAGATGACGCCAAAGTCGAGGTTCGCGGCCATGACATCGGCTATGTCAGCCGCGGTGGTCTGAAGCTGGAAAAAGCAATGCAGTGTTTCCCGCTCACACCGAATGGAAAAGTGTGCATGGATATCGGTGCCTCTACCGGCGGCTTTACCGACTGCATGCTGCAGAACGGCGCGGTCAAGGTTTACGCAGTCGATGTCGGCTACGGACAGCTGGCGTGGAGCCTGCGGACCGATGAGCGGGTCGTCAATATGGAACGCACCAACATCCGGAACGTTACACCGGAAGATCTGGCCGAGCCAATCGAGTTTTTCAGTGTAGACGTTTCGTTCATCTCTCTGCATCATATTTTCCCGGTAGCACAGGCCATTACAACGCCGGATGCCATGGGTGTCTGTCTGGTGAAGCCGCAGTTTGAGGCGGGCCGCGAAAAGGTCGGCAAGAACGGCGTTGTCCGAGATCCGGCGACCCATCGGGAAGTGCTGCACAATGCAATGGGGTATGCCGCGGCTAACGGCTTTGTGGTACGCGGACTGGATTTCAGCCCCGTGAAAGGTCCGGAGGGCAACATTGAGTATCTGATGTTCGTGCAGAAGAGCACGGAACCTGCAGTTCTGGATGACAGCGTTGCAGAGCAGGTCGTTGCGGCAAGCCATAGCACCCTTGACCGTTGAACTGGCATCTTAAAAGGAAAGGGCTTGCAGCATGACGATCTATATTTCTCCGAATTCCGGCAAACCTTCTGCTTACGAGATCGCGCTCCGGGCTGCTCAGATCCTGCTGACGCATGAGGCAGATGTTCTGATGTGTGAGACGATGCGAACAAACTGCAGTACCGTAGGAGTCCTCTACCTGCCACAGGAAGCATGCCTGAAACGGGCTGATGTGATCCTGACCATCGGCGGGGACGGAACGATCCTGCACGAAGCCAATCTGTCTTTGCAGTATGCAAAGCCGATCCTCGGCATCAATCTTGGCCGCTGCGGTTTTCTGGCTACCTGCGAGATCAGTGAAATGGAAACGAAGCTGGCAGCCGTGGCAAAGGGCGAGTTCAGTCTGGACAATCGGATGCTGTTGTATGCCCGTGTACTGGGACATGATGGCTGGGAAGGCCACGCACTGAATGATGTTGTTGTCACAAAAGGCCGCTTGCAGCAGGCGATCGATTTCAGCATCTATTGCGATGACATCCTTGTGGAGCATTATCGCGGCGATGGTGTCATCGTTGCTACACCGACCGGCTCTACGGCGTATTCACTGGCTGCAGGAGGGCCGATCCTCGACTCCCAGACAAAGGGCGTTGTGGTCACGCCGATCTGCCCGCACAGTCTGGCAAGCCCGGCAATGGTATTTGCGCAGGAGCGCAAATTGAATGTATGCGTCGGTCAGGTGGCCGATGATGAAGTATTTATCAGCTGCGATGGTGCAGCTGGTTTTCCGCTCAAGGCAGGAGCGACCGCAGAGATCCGGCTTTCTGATCAGGTGGTCAAGCTGATCACTTTCGGCAGGGCCGATCAGTTCCAGGCGATCGATCAGAAACTGCGCAGCAGACGATAACAGGGGGCGAAAGAAATGGCACGCAGCCGTAAGGATGATGCAAAAAGCAAAGGGGACCGGCAGCAGGCGATTCTCCGGCTGGTCCGGGAAAATCCGATCAGCCGACAGGAAGTTTTGCTGGAATATCTGAGTAAGGAAGGCTTTGAGGTCACGCAGGCCACGGTCTCCCGCGATATCCGGGAGTTGTGCCTTGTAAAAGCTGCAACAGCCGAAGGATACCGGTATGTTTCCAGCCGGAACGAAAGCTTCAATCCCAAAACACAGGGACGTTTCGAGACGATCTTTCACGAATCGGTGCTCGGAGTCGATTACGCCGGGCATGTGGTTCTGGTCAAATGCTATTCTGGCATGGCAAATGCTGCCTGCGAGGTCTTTGACGCGCTGCAATGGAAGAATGTCGTGGGAACGCTTTCAGGTGATGATACGTTCCTGATCGTGGCGCGCTCGGAGCGGGATGCAAAAACGATTTGTTCGGAACTGGCACGGCATATCGTGCAGAAATAACACGCGGGAGAGGTTAACATGCTGAGCAGCCTGCAAATAGAAAATGTTGCCGTCATTCAGAAAGCGGAAGTGCACTTTCAGCCTGGCCTGAATGTTCTTACCGGCGAGACGGGTGCGGGCAAATCGATCCTGATCGATTCGATCAATGCAATTCTGGGCAACCGCACTTCCCGTGATCTTGTGCGGACCGGAGCTGCCAAAGCTGTGATCCGCGCTGCATTCGAGCAGGTCCCGGAGGCGGTGCAGAACCGTCTGGAAAATGCCGGTTATGAGCGGGCGGATGCGCTGATGCTCAGCCGTGAGATCACAGCGGAGGGCAAAAGCACCTGCCGCATCAACGGGATGCCAGCCACAGCAGCCGTTCTGCGGGACCTGTGCGGAGGGCTGATCAACATCAACGGACAGCACGATTCTGTAGGTTTGCTGAACCCGGCGCATCATCTTGGCATCTTGGATGACTATGCACAGAATGGGGCAGAGTTTCAGGAATATTATACGCTGTACCGCAAGCTTGTGCAGATCAAGCGGGAACTGGACGCCATGATCACCGATGAAGCGGAAAAACAGCGCCGTATCGATCTGCTGAGCTATCAGGTGCAGGAGATCGATGCCGCCGGGCTGACGGCAGGGGAAGAACAGACCCTTGAAACCCGGCGGAAGGTTCTTGCGAACGCATCGACTATCCGTGACCGTATCGCACAGTGCTATGCACTGCTCTCCGGTGGAGACGAAGCACCCGGTGCGGTAGACCTTCTGGGCGAAGCGTCCAATGCTCTGGACGAAGCCGCGCAACTGGATGCAGCTCTATCAGATACAGCAGGCCAGCTGACAGATCTTTATTATACTGCGAAAGATGCAGCAGCCGATCTGATCCGGCGGCTGGATGCCTATGACACGAACGACGCCGAGCTTGACGAGATCGAACAGCGACTGGATCTGCTGTATAAGCTCAAGCGGAAATACGGCGACACGGTAGAAGATGTGATTGCGTTCGGGCAGAAGGCCCGGGAAGAACTGGAGCACATCCAGACTTCGCAGGAACGCCAGGATCAGCTCCAGGCAGAAAAGCGGCGTCTTTATACGCTGGCTCGTGAAAAAGCAGAGCTTCTTACCCAGACACGCCTGCATGCGTTCGAAGAGTTGAACAAGCGTATCTCCGGAACGCTGGATTTCCTGAATATGCCAGGTGTCCGTATGACATTGCAGCATACCCGCGGCCCTCTGGCGAGCCATGGTCAGGACAGCATCGAATTTTATATTTCCACAAACCCCGGTGAAGCGCCAAAGCCACTGGCTAAGATCGCGTCCGGCGGCGAGCTGAGCCGTATTACGCTCGCTATCAAGAATGCGATGGCCGACAGGGACGCTGTGCCGACTGTGATCTACGACGAGATCGACAGCGGTGTATCCGGCAAGGCAGCCAGCCGCATTGGCGAAGTTCTGCGTCAGAGCGCTCAGGGACATCAGATTCTCTGCATCACACACACTGCGCAGATCGCGGCATTGGCAGACTGTCATCTGCTGATCCAGAAAAACATCTTGAACGACCGTACTTATACGGAAATTCACCCGCTGGATACGGAAGGCCGTGTAAAGGCGCTGGCGCGTCTGATCTCTGGCGATCACGTTACCGAGCTTTCGCTTGCAAATGCGCGGGAAATGCTGAACACTTCCGCCGGGTGATGCTGATTTCGCTGCTTGACAAGTGTCGGCACTTGTGATAAAGTAGATAATGTTAATGGCGATGAAGGGAACAAGTATCCCGATATGCTTTGGACAGAGAGGCCCCGGTTGGTGAAAGGGGCTGCAGAGCAGCGGGTGAAATACCTCCCGGAGCTGCAGGCTGAATGCGTAAGCGCTATTAGGCTGTGCCGCGTGCGAGCGTTATAAACGCAGGAGTGTTGCTCTACTCTGGGGTATGCACTCGTGAGGTCGTTTTCGTGAGGAAACGGCAAACAGAGGTGGTACCGCGAATTTTTCTCGCCCTCTGCCAATTTATTTTGGCAGGGGGTGTTTTATTTTTCCCTCTGCCCACATCCAACAGGAGGAAGAAACAATGACTCTGTACGAAGAACTGCAGGCCCGTGGACTGGTGGCACAGATCACCGATGATGAGATCATCGACCTGATCAACAACGGCAAGGCTACCTTTTACATTGGTTTTGACTGCACAGCCGACAGTCTGACCGCCGGCCATTTTCTGGCTCTGACCCTGATGAAGCGCCTGCAGATGGCGGGCAACAAGCCCATCGCCCTGATCGGCGGCGGCACGACCATGATCGGTGATCCTTCCGGCCGCACCGACATGCGCAAGATGCTGACAAAGGATGACATTGCACACAATGCTGCCTGTTTCAAAAAGCAGATGGAAAACTTCATCGACTTTTCTGAGGGAAAGGCATTGATGTTGAACAATGCCGACTGGCTGCTGAACTTGAACTATGTGGAGTTGCTGCGTGAAGTGGGTGCCTGCTTCTCTGTGAACAATATGCTGCGCGCCGAGTGCTACAAGCAGCGTATGGAGAAGGGCCTGTCTTTCCTGGAATTTAACTACATGATCATGCAGAGCTACGACTTCTACTACATGTTCCAGCACTACGGCTGCAACATGCAGTTCGGCGGCGATGATCAGTGGAGCAATATGCTGGGCGGCACCGAACTGATCCGCCGTAAGCTTGGCAAGGATGCCTACGCCATGACGGTTACTCTGCTGACCGACTCTCAGGGCAAGAAGATGGGCAAGACCGCCGGCAACGCGGTCTGGCTCGACCCGAACAAGACCAGCCCCTTCGAGTTCTATCAGTATTGGCGCAATGTGGGTGATGCCGACGTTATGAAGTGCATCCGGATGCTGACCTTCCTGCCGCTGGAGCAGATCGACGAGATGAGCACTTGGAAGGACCAGCGCCTGAACGAAGCCAAAGAGATCCTTGCTTACGAGATGACCAGTATGGTCCATGGCAAGGAAGAGGCCGAAAAGGCTCAGAATGCTGCCCGTGCACTGTTCAGTGGCAACGCCATGGACACTGAGCATATGCCTTCCACACAACTGACCGAAGCAGATCTGACCGATGGCTCCATTGGCATCCTGACCCTGATGGTCAAGGCTGGTCTGGCTGCTTCCAACGGCGAAGCACGTCGTCTGGTCGTTCAGGGCGGTGTGCTGGCTGACGGCGAAAAAGTTGCAGCCCCGACGGTCAGCTTTACCGCTGAGCAGCTTGCCAAGGGCATCGTGATCAAGAAGGGCAAAAAGATCTACCACAAAGTTACACTGTAAACTTTTACAGTCCAGCAGTACGCAACTGGGCCTGTGCTTAAAAGCACAGGCCCAGTTTGTTTACATTCTTATAAATATCTTATTTCCGGAAAATTTTATGCAGCAGACCGGAAAAGAAATGCTTCTCGCTGCTGTCTGCTTCTTTTGGGTCACTGCCAAGATGCGCAGCGGAGCAAACAGCGCTGTACACATCCACAACATGCGGCCCGATCACGACCATATACTGGCCGCCGCTCCGGATCACTGTAACAACGCCACTGGTATGATTCAGTGCATGTGTGTCCGCTTTACCTTCGTCCCGGAGCCGAAAGCGAAGCCGTGTCGCACAGTGCGTCAGTGACAGAATATTGGCTCTTCCACCAACATTCCGGATGATGACTTTTGCAAGATCATCATATTTGCTCATAGATACTCTCCCGATATTGACAAAATTCAACCTCGCAAAAAGGGGACCCGGAGCAACAAATCACCTGCGCTCCGGGCCTCTTTCTGGCTTATAACTCGTATGCCTTTTTCAGAGCCTCATAGGCGGCATCTTCGTTTTCAGCATGAACCAGCAGGGAAATGTCCAGATCGCTGGTAGTGATCAGCAACACCTCAATGCCAGCCATTGCCAGTGCATTCAGTGCCCGGGCAGCTACACCGCAGCTGGTGACCATTTCTTCGCCGAACAGGTTCAGCTTGGAGTAGCCGACGCTGATCAGCGGAGAAGCCTTGGCACCCTTATCCAGATTTGCAGCAGAGATCGCCTTCATCACCAGCGGCAGGTCGCTGCCGGATGCTGTAAAGCTGAAATCGATGGTCGTTCCGTGCGGGGCACTCTGGCTGATCATGTCTACCACAACGCCGTTGTCTGCAAAAATCTGCAGGTAACGTGCCAGACTGTTGTCCTTGAACTCCACATCCTGCACACTGATCATCATCAGACTCGGTTCAATATTGATTTTGGATACTCCGTACATAAAAGCCCTCCATTCTGCCCGCCTTGCAGGCATCACTCTCAATTCCCACGTTTTATGTAAGCGTTAAAAAGTCTGCGCTGATATTATTTTGCGCGATTTCGCGGGCTGTGTCAAGGCTGAAATTGGAATAATCCGCCCGCGCCCCATGCTGCCGCGCCAATTCCTGCGTATAATCGCACAGGAGATAGGTGCGCACATTGGATTTTCCGGCGTCGTAGTGGGTAACGGTTGGATGAAGCTCCGGCATCAGAACTGCAGTCTGAACCGTTCCGTCCGGATCGGTGGTCTTCTGGAACTGCGCGGTCAGGATCGCACCGACAAGTTGATCCGGTTTATTCTGCGTACTGAGAAAGTTGCCCAGCGAATAAGCTGCAAAGACTTTTCGTCCGTCCTGAGCAATCAGCCACTGGGCATCCTGCAGCACATGCGGATGAGTGCCCACGATCACATCGGCACCCCAGTCGGCTAACTGTTGCGCAAGTGTCCGCTGTGAGTCCACGATCGTATGGCTGTTCTCCACGCCCCAGTGCACGCCGACTACCACAAAATCTGCTGCCTTCCTTGCAGCACGCACCTGTTGCTCGATCACATCAGTCTGGCTGGTGTAGATCACATTTGCCGTCATAGCGCTGCTCTGAGGGATGCCATTGGTGTGTTCAGTATAGGAGAGATATGCGATTGTGACCCCGTTGACCGTCTGTGTCGGGATGCGGCTGTAATCGTCCACGCCGCGCCAGAGACCCGTCGTCACAACGTCCTCCGGCATACTCTCCCAGAAACGAAGCGTTGCCGCAATGCCTGCCGCACCTTTGTCGTATGTATGATTATTGGAAAGGCTGAACACCCGGACACCCGCCCGGTAAAGTGCTCTGGCACAATCTCCCGGTGTCGAAAAGCACGGATAGGAAGATGGCTCAAGCTCATCGTTGCACAGCGTTTCCTGATTGATCCAGTTGACATCCTGCTTGGCATAGAACGGCACGATATGCTCGTAGCAGTAGTCAAAACTGTATGCTTCCGACCCGGAAGCCCGGCGCTTTGCCTGCTTGTAGATAGGGGAATGGATCAAATCGTCTCCTGTGGCAGAAAAGCGGACCGTCTGCACAACAGGTTCCGGTTCTTTTTCCGGTTCCTGCGGCTTGGACTCCGCGATCGACGAATCAGCTGCTGGTTCTGACGGCGCTTCCGGGCCGGCAACAGGAATCAGACCGCCCGGTAAAAATCTCGGAAAGCAGGCCAGACACAGAAACGCCAGAATCAGTACGGGGACCGCTGTCCAGAGAATCTGTGTCCGTGCCCGCCGCTTAGCAGAAGAACGTCGTCTGCGGGGAGCTTCATGCTTACTCATTCGATTCACATCTTTCAACGGCATATGCCGGTTCTACAGCTCAAAGAGCTGCGATCAGATCGCCCATATTGTACAGGCCCGGTTCCTTATTTGCCAGATAGACAGCAGCATTGACCGCACCATTTGCAAAAATGTTGCGGGAGTATGCGGTATGCTTGAGGGTGATCACCTCATCCGGACCGCAGAACAGCACTTCATGGTCGCCCACAATACTGCCGCCGCGCACGGAGCTGATGCCGATCTCCTTCGGGTCGCGCTTCTGACGGACCGCGGAGCGGTCGTAGACATAGTGATACTCACCGTTGTTCTGCTCGTTGATTGCATCGGCCAGCATCAAAGCCGTTCCACTGGGAGCATCCAGCTTATTGTGGTGGTGCTGCTCGACGATCTCAACATCGTAGTTCACGCCCAGAATGGCCGAGGCACGCTTGCACAGCTCGGAAAGCACATTGATGCCCATGGACATGTTGGCGCTTTTGAACACAGGCACCGTGCGGGACAGCTGCACGACCTTCAGCTGCAGCTCCTCGGACAAACCTGTTGTGCAGACCACGATGGGCAGCTTGTGAGCTTCGCAGTAAGGCAGAGCCTTCTCCACGGCAGCAGGGGAGCTGAAATCGATGATCACATCGCCCTTGCCGTTCAGCTTTTCCAGACTGTCGTAAACCGGGATACCGTTCTGCTCGCCATCTTTCACATCGATACCGGCGACAACACAGCAATCCTCACGCTGCGCGATCAGGTCGCACAGAACATGGCCCATCCGGCCGCCAATACCCTGAATCACAATTTCTGTCATAATTTTATCCCTTCCTGCCGCTGTTATGGGTGCGACAAATACGGCAAAATGCCCGGGCAGGAGCCGCCGGGCATTTTGTGCTGGATCATTCCTGGATCAGACCTGCTTCCTGCAAAGCCTTTTCGATATACTCCTTGTGTGCGTCACTGGGTTCTACCAGAGGCAGACGGCATTCGCCGGCCTCCCAGCCGAGCACGTTCATGGCGTACTTCACCGGGATGGGGTTCACCTCGCAGAACAGAGCGTCTGCCAGCGGCAGCATCTCCAGCTGCAACTCGCGTGCCTTTGCGGTATCACCGTCAAAGAATGCCTTGCAGCAGTTGTGCACCAGCTCTGGTTTGACGTTGGAAACAACACTGATGACGCCCTTGCCGCCCAAAGCCAGCAGAGGAACCACCTGATCATCGTTACCGGAGTAAATGTTCAGCTCATCACCGCACAGCTGCGCAATCTTTGCCACCTGCGAAATATTGCCGGAAGCTTCCTTGATGCCGTTGATCAGCGGATGCTTGCTCAGCTCCAGAGCCGTCTCCGGCGCAATGTTCAGGCCCGTGCGGGAAGGCACATTGTACACGATGACGGGGATGCCGCCGGCTTCTGCCATGGCAGTAAAGTGGGCGACAAGACCAGCCTGAGAGGTCTTGTTGTAGTACGGGGTGACCATCAGCAGCGCATCTGCGCCGCACTCAGCGGACTTTGCAGCCAGTGCACAGCCATGATCCGTATCGTTGGAACCGGCACCTGCGATCACAGGCACACGGTGATTCACAACGTCCACCGTGTACTTGATGGCGGCCAGCTGCTCTTCGTCGGTCATGGTAGAGCACTCGCCGGTGGTACCGCAGATCACGATGGCATCGGTGCCGCGGGTGATCTGGTCCTCGATGATACGGCCCAGCTCGTCAAAATTGATGCTTCCGTCCTCGTACATCGGGGTGATGATCGCAACGCCCGCGCCGGTAAAGACAGGATTCTTCATAACCTAAAAACTCCTTTGCATGCGTTTTCGCGCAAAATATGCTTAGTCAAAATAGCCCTTTGCTGCCAGCAGTTCTGCCAGCAGAACGCCGCCGCCTGCAGCGCCGCGCAGGGTGTTGTGGCTCATGCAGGCAAACTTGTAATCAAACAGGGTATCCTCACGCAGACGGCCGATGCACACTGCCATACCGTTCTCGGTGTTGCGGTCCAGCTTGGGCTGCGGACGGTCCGGCTCGGTGAAGTAGTGCAGGAACTGCTTGGGTGCGCTGGGCAGGTTCAGCTCCTGCGCGGGACCGCGGAACTTCTCCCATGCTTCGATCATCTGCTCCTTGGTAGGCTTCTTCTCGAAACTTACGAACACGGCAGCAGTGTGACCGTCAGAAACGGGCACACGGAAGCACTGTGCGGTGATCACAGGCTTCTCTGCGTTGACGATGTGGTCGCCCTCGATGTGGCCCCACAGCTTCAGCGGCTCGCGCTCACTCTTTTCTTCCTCGCCGCCGATGTAGGGGATGACGTTGTCCACGATCTCAGGCATCCGGTCGAAGGTCTTGCCTGCGCCGGAAATCGCCTGATAGGTGCAGACCAGCGCCTTGCTGACGCCAAAGTCCTTCATCAGCGGGTGCAGGGCGGGAACATAGCTCTGCAGGCTGCAGTTGGACTTGACGGCAATGAAGCCGCGCTTGGTGCCCAGACGCTTGCGCTGTGCCGGAATGATCTCGATGTGGTCGGCATTGATCTCAGGCACGACCATCGGCACATCCGGGGTAAAGCGGTTTGCACTGTTGTTGGAGACAACCGGGCACTCGGCCTTGGCGTAGGCTTCTTCCAGAGCCTTGATCTCATCCTTGGGCATATTGACGGCACAGAAGATGAAGTCCACCTGAGAAGCGACCTCTTCCACCTTGGAAGCGTCCAGCACGACCATCTTCTTCACACTCTCGGGCATGGGAACGGTCATGGCCCAACGGGAACCGACGGCTTCCTCGTAGGTCTTGCCTGCGCTGCGGCCAGACGCAGCCAGAACGGTCAGCTTGAACCAGGGATGATTTTCCAGCAGCGTCACAAAACGCTGACCCACCATACCGGTTGCACCTACGATACCCACTTTATACTGTTTTTCCATTTCCAGCACCTTTCCTTTCAGCCAGAGCAATAAATATTACGATTGCGCAGATCACGGCTTGCAAACCAAACCGCAATGCAATATAATAGATACTGTTTATACAGATTTTATGATATCATTGATACGGTGTCCGTGTCAATCATCGGAAAGGCAAATTGCGCACTATGTTAAAAAAAGATTTTTGGTATGATTTACCCAAAGAGCTCATTGCACAGGAACCTGCAAGCCCCCGCGACTCTGCACGGCTGATGGTGCTGAGCCAGAAGGACGACAGCATCCAGCACCGGATCTTCCGTGACCTGCCGGAATATCTGGAACCGGGCGACCTGCTGGTTGTCAACAACTCCAAGGTCCTGCCGGCCCGCATCGTCGGCATCAAACAGCCCACTGGGGCCGTGTGTGAGCTGCTGCTGCTCCGTCAGGTGAAAGGCGACCAGTGGGAGTGTCTGGCAAAGCCCGGTAAGCGGATGCAGCCCGGCACGAAGGTCAGCTTCGGCGACGGCAGTCTGACCGCCGTGGTAGATGAAACCTTGGAAGACGGCAACAAGTACGTTACATTCTATTATGATACCGAGACGCTTTATGAAAAACTGGACGAGTTCGGCAAAATGCCGCTGCCGCCCTACATCACGAAGCAGCTGGAAGACCAGAGCCAGTATCAGACCGTTTATGCAAAGGAGCTGGGCAGCGCTGCGGCTCCCACGGCCGGCCTGCACTTTACCCCGGAGCTGATGGATACTATCCGCGCCAAGGGCGTGAACATTGCCGAAGTGACTCTGCACGTCGGCCTCGGCACCTTCCGTCCCGTGCAGGAAGACGAGATTACCGACCACAAGATGCACAGCGAGTGGTATTGCATCGACGAAAAGGCCGCACAGACGATCCGCGACACCAAGGCCGCCGGGCACCGCGTGATCGCCGTGGGCACCACCAGCTGCCGCACGCTGGAAGCAGTTGCCGCAAAGTACGGCGAGATCCGCGCCTGCAGCGGCAACACCTCTATCTTCCTGTATCCTGGCGTGAAGTTCAACTGCATCGACGGTTTGATCACCAACTTCCATCTGCCAGAGAGCACCCTGATCATGCTTGTGTCCGCTCTCTACGGCTACGAGAAGACAATGGCAGCTTACAAGGTGGCGGTTGAGGAAAAATACCGCTTCTTCAGTTTTGGCGACGCCATGGCCATTCTCTGATGAATCAACGCTGATACGATTTATTTCTGACGAAAAAGACCGATTCGGACTTTTTGATAAGATTGCACGGCTGTTTTCCGTGCACAGAAAGGAAAAATACTATGCCTTCTTTGACAACTTACAAACTGCTCAAGCAGGAACACGATGCCCGGCGGGGCGAGTTCAAAACTGTACACGGTACGGTGCAGACCCCTGCCTTCCAGAACGTGGCCACTGCCGGTGCCATTAAGGGCGGCCTGTCCGCACACGATCTGAAAGACATCGGTGCACAGGTGATGCTCTGCAACACTTATCATCTGCATCTGCGTCCCGGCGATAAGCTGGTGGCAGATATGGGCGGCCTGCACAAATTTACCCGCTGGAACGGCCCCATCCTGACCGACAGCGGCGGATTTCAGGTGTTCAGTCTGGCCAAGCTGCGCAAGATCACCGAAGAGGGCGTGACGTTTGTGTCTCATCTGGACGGCCACCGCATTTTCATGGGGCCGGAAGAGAGTATGCAGATCCAGGCAAACCTCGGTTCCACCATTGCCATGGCCTTTGACGAGTGTGTGGAGAACCCAGCACAGCATGATTACTCCAAGGCAAGCTGCGAGCGCACCACACGCTGGCTGAAGCGCTGCAAGGCGGAAATGGCCCGCCTGAAGCACGAGGAGATCTCGGTCAACCCGGATCAGCTGCTGTTCGGTATCAATCAGGGCTGCACCTTTGCAGACCTGCGTGTAGAACACATGAAGCAGATTGCAGATCTGAATCTAGACGGTTACGCCATCGGCGGTCTGGCTGTCGGCGAACCGACCGAAGTGATGTATGAGATGATCAGTCAGGTAGAGCCGTATATGCCCAAGGATAAGATCCGTTATCTGATGGGTGTCGGCACTCCGGGCAATATCATTGAGGCTGTTTCCCGCGGCGTGGACCTGTTCGACTGTGTGATGCCAAGCCGCAATGCCCGCCACGGACACCTGAACACCTGGGGCGGCATCATTAACATCAAGAATGCAAAGTATGAGCGCGACGAGCGTCCCATCGACCCGGCCTGCGGATGCCCGGCCTGCCGCAATTATTCGCGTGCCTACATCCGTCATCTGTTCAAGGCTGAGGAGATCCTCGGTATGCGTCTGGCGGTCATGCACAACCTGTGGTTCTACAACCATCTGATGGAACGCATCCGTGACGAGCTGGACGCCGGCACCTTCACGGCCTTCCATGACAAATATGTAAAGCTTCTGGATACCAGAATTTGAGAATAGCCCTTGCAACGTGTCGCTTAAAAGGGTATAATAAATTCATCTGAATTTTGAGAGGAGATTTTGCCCATGCAATTTCTGACTACCACATCCGAAGGCTACATCAGCCTGTTCTTCACGCTGGCACTGATGCTGGTCCTGCTGTACTTCATGATCTATCGTCCCCAGAAGAAGCAGGAAAAGAAGGACGCCGCCATGCGCAGCAGCCTGGAGATCGGCGATCAGGTCACCACCATCGGCGGTGTCATCGGCCGCGTTGTTGCCATCAAGGACGACACCTTTGTTCTGGAGACCGGCGCTGACCGTGTGAAGATCCGCTTCACTAAGACTGCCATCGCATCGGTCGAGAAGCTGAACATGGACAAGGCCGCTTCCGACAAGAAGTAATTTTTATCAAAGAGCATATCCGACGCGCTTTCCTGCATAGCATTGTAGCAGGGAGGCGCGTTTTTTATGTCTGAGAGAAAAAGATTCCCGGCGGGATTTGGCGTCTGGCTGTTTGCCGGACTGATGGGCGCTCTGATGATGGCCGTATGCCTTGCAGGAATGGCGTTCCTGATGGTATCGCGGGAGCTTTCCGGTTCTTCTGCGGCGCTGCTGGCAACGGTTGCGGCAGGTGCCGGCAGCTTTTTCAGCGGATGGCTCGCCGCATTCCGGAATCGGGAAGGCGGCCTGCTCTGCGGTGCCGTACAGGGGCTGATATTTGCTGCGTTGCTGGCGATCCTGACTTTTCCGGCCGGTTTTCCAATGGAGCAATCCATCCTCACGCGGTTTGCTGTAGCTGTTTTGTGCGGCATTCTGGGCGGATTTTTGGGTGTCCGTGTCCCTTCAAAAAAGCATATCAATTGAACAGTCCGGAAGGAGACAAAGCAGAATGTGGATCTACCAGCAGAATCATACATTTACCGATCAGGCAGCTGAGTCTGTACGGCAGCTTCCTGTACCTGCAGTGCAGGGAAACTGCTGCTCTCCGGAGCCGGGCAGAGAACCGGAGAGCCAAATCAGAACCGTATCTTTGAAGAAAAAGCGGGGACCCATGGCGGAAAAGGATCTCTGGCTTCTGGCTGTTGCTGTGTTATCCGGAACGGCTGCTGCCGGGGTCATCCGGGCGATGTGCAGCGGATTTCAGCTGGAATGGCTGAACGCGTATCTGAACATCTGGCTCAACTGTTTCACAGATTCTGGCACGCACACCGCAGCGCTTTTTGCTGCGGAATATTTTACATTGGCAACCGCGGCAACGGTTTTACTCTTGTCCGGCTTTTCTGCATTTGGTCCAGCGCTGATTTCACTTTTCCTGATGCTCTATGGCACCGGAGGCGGCCTGCTTATGCTTCATCTCCTGAACGGGACAAGCTGGAAGGAAAAGCTGCTGGTCATCCTGTTCACTGCACTTCCATCTTCCATCGCAGAGTCATGTCTGTGTATTCTTTCTGCATCTGCATTGCGTGTCAGCGAAAAGCTCCGGGAATACTCATTCCGGAGAAGCATTCCGGCGAAGAGCCGGCCGGATACCAGTATTCTGATACGGCAGTATCTTCTCACACTTGCACTGTTTGTGCCTTTATGCGGCGCGGCTTGCGGAATGGCCTGCATCGAAAGCCGACTACTCTGATTTTTCTTGCAGAACAGAGTGTTATATGCTACAATGAAGAAAATGCTTTATATGAAATAGCAGGAGAGCTTCATGAAAGAGCCAAAATTGAAAACAGTATATGTGTGTTCCAACTGCGGGGAAACAAGTCCCCGCTGGATGGGGCGCTGCCCGAGCTGCGGCAGCTGGAATACCATGAATGAGGATGTGATTGCCGAAGCACCCAAAGCCGGGACTGCAGCGGCACGGCAAGCGGCTGCCGCCCGCCCGGAGGGGGTTACGACCCTGACGGCAAAGCGCCTTTCCGAGATTAGCACGACCGAAGAAAAAAGCCGCATCCTGACCGGCATCTCTGAGCTGGACCGTGTGCTGGGCGGCGGCATCGTGCTGGGCGGTGTGGTGCTTCTGAGTGGTGAGCCGGGTGTCGGCAAGTCCACGATGCTTCTGCAGCTGTGCGGCGCAATTTCCAACCAGCACAGTGTGCTCTATATCACGGGCGAGGAGTCGGTACGGCAGGTGAAGCTGCGGGCGGCCCGCCTGAAAGTACCGCAGGATAACATCTTCCTTGCGGCCGAGAACGATGTGGACGAGATCTGCGGCCTGATTGAAAAGGAAAAACCGGACCTCGTTGTCATCGACTCTATCCAGACCATGCGGTGCATGGATATTTCTTCCTCCTCCGGCACGGTCAGTCAGGTCAAGGAGAGTGCAGCACGCCTGCTGGCGGTGGCAAAAAAGCAGGAGATCCCGATGTTCATCGTGGGCCATGTGAACAAGGATGGTGCCATTGCAGGCCCCAAGGTCATGGAGCACATCGTGGATACGGTGCTTTACTTTGAGGGCGACAAGATGCTGCCGTACCGCATTCTGCGCGCCGCAAAAAACCGCTATGGCTCCACCAATGAGCTTGGCATGTTTGATATGACCGGGCAGGGACTCGCAGAGATCGAAAATCCTTCGCAGATGCTGCTGGAAGGCCGCCCACTGGGCGTTTCGGGCAACTGCGTGGCTTGCACCATCGAGGGCAGCCGCCCTATTCTGAGCGAGATCCAGGCGCTGGCCACAAAAACAAATTTCCCCGCGCCGCGCCGTGCCTGCAGCGGCTATGACTATAACCGCATGAATCTTCTGATCGCTGTGCTGGAAAAGCGGGCAGGCTATTTCTTTGGCAATCTGGATGTCTACATCAATATCGTTGGCGGAATTGCACTTCGGGACACCGCCTGCGATCTCTCGGTCTGCCTGAGTATGGTTTCGTCGCTTCTGGACCGTCCGGTCAGCGATAAGCTGATCGCTATTGGTGAAGTTGGACTTGGCGGCGAAGTACGGAGCGTCCCGAACCTGGAACAACGTCTGCATGAGGCAGAACGAATCGGCTTTGAACGCGCTGTGGTTCCGAAGCACAGCATGAATCACCTGAATCAGGCGGATTATCCGGGGATGCAGCTGATCGGAGCTGCCTATATCGGAGACGCCATCAATGCACTGAAAGCAGACCGCTTATAAAAAAGAGGAATTATGTCGATTTATCTGGACGAAAAAAATCCGGGAAAGCACAAGCCTTTTGATGATGCTTCGCCGGATATTGTAGCATATGTTCGCTATCTGGAAGTGATTGCCGGCAAGAGCGCCAACACAGCTTTCAGCTATTACTGCGACCTGCGGGGGTTTAGCCGCTTTATGAAGCGCCGCCGCGGCCTTGTGCCGGAAGATCGTGAGATAAAAGATATTGACCCGAAAGGGCTGGACACCGCATTCTGGGCCAGTGTGAATAAAGAAGATATCTATGAATATCTGTATTTTTTGAACCGCGAATGCGGCAACAAAAAGTCATCGACCGCCCGTCGGCTGGCCAGCCTGCACGGCTTCTATGATTACCTTGTCAATCAGGTCAACAAGCTCGAGAGCGACCCGACAGCGGCGATCCACCCGCCAAAACAGGACAAGGTTCTTCCAAAGTATCTGACGGCGGAACAGTCCATGAATCTGCTGGAAAGCACGCAGACCCAGAGCGACTTTCCGGAGCGGGACTACTGCATGGTCGTGCTGTTTCTGAACTGCGGGATGCGCCTTGCAGAACTGGTTGGCATGGATCTGGATGATATCGATCTGGAAAACCGGCAGATCCGTCTGTTCGGCAAAGGCCATAAGGAACGCATGGTCTACCTGAATGATGCCTGCGTGGATGCACTGCAGCTTTATCTGAAAAAGCGCAATACCATCGAAGGGCTTCTTCCGCAGGAAAAAGCAGTATTCATTACCCGGCGGCGCAAGGAGCGCATCTCAAACCGGCGGGTAGAGCAGCTTGTGACGGGCGCGATGAAAGCAGCCGGTCTGAAAGGTTTTTCCACTCATAAACTCCGTCACACGGCAGCTACGCTGATGTACCAGACCGGAAACGTGGACATCCTGACCCTCAAGCAGCTGCTTGGCCATAGCAGCGTATCGACCACGCAGATTTACACCCATCTGCAGGAATTTCAGGTGCGCACTGCGATCGAAGAAAATCCGCTCGGAAAAGTCACTCGTAAAAAAGCAAGCTTGGATACAACAGAGCCGGAAACAGGGAAGAGCATAAAAGAAAACATCCAGCCAGAAGATGAAACCGACGATTTGTCGGAAAATCCAGCCCGGATGGAACCTTTGGAAGGCTCTGCAGGAATCGGGCTTGGCTTACAGCTTGAGCAGGACGAACTGCCGCGCGTTGAGCCAACTGCACAAGAAAATAACTCCTGAAAGCAGCCGTTTTGAAAGCGTCTGCCAGAAACCCGCGTCTGACCGTAATTGAAAAACGATCAGGCGCTTTTTTAAATGGAATGAACGATGGTGGCTATGGTACAAAAAATAAAATGATTTGATGGCGCAAATATCAGCATCATTGGGCGCGCTGATTCATGCCGACATGCCAAAAGAAGTTTGAGCATCCGAAACGAAAAACAAAGGTCGAAGAAAAAACACAATCAAACAGACGAAAATTGTAAAAGAGGTCCACACAGGCCGGAATCGGTGGAAAGCCACTGGAAAGGTTCAAAATCCGGGAAACGGGCTTTTTTCGCTCCCCTATATTTCACATAACGTGCATTATACGAAAATTATGTTATCAAAAAATAAGGTCTCCTCCCTCGTCCATTTCGAGTTCAGAAACCTTATCTTTCAAATGGCGCTTATATGGTTCCATTTGATTGTTACTACTGCTTCTTCCCCTTTGCAGCTGCGATGGAAATATCAGATTGGTGCATTACTGCAGTATAACCTTATCCATCCAACGGCTGTGTACCAAAATACTCGCAGATGGCTTCGTAATAGATGCGTGCTGCTTTTTTACAGCCTTCTTCGCTGCCGAACTGCGCAACGTCTGCCTCGTTCGTTACAAAGCACTGTTCCGCCAATACTGCCGGACAATTTGAATCTTCCAGAATCGTAAAGCTTCGCTCATCCCGAACTTCCGTATGGGTGCTTTCGACCAGCTGCTTCTGATCGTTTTCCAGATAATAAATGTACCGCACTCCTCCGCGCCCGCGCAGCGCGGCACCGGCTGCCTTCATTTTGCCTGCCAGCAGCTGTGCAAAGTAAAAGCTCTCGTTATGCCATGTCCGCCCCGGAACGGCCGGATAGCACTCGAATCCGGATGCGGTGGAACCATTGGCAGCAGAGTTGCCGTGAATGGAAAGCAGCAGCTGCGGAACCATCTCCCGGGCTTTTGCAGCCCGCTGCGCCGGTGTTGCGGTTTCGCCGTAGTTTTCCCGTGTCTGAAGTGGGATGTAATTGGGATCCTTTTCAAGCAGTTCCATCAAGGAAGATGCGGTTGCAGCAGTGAGATTTTTTTCTTCCACCACTCCCCTCGCGCCCGGATCTGCCCCGCCGTGTCCGGCATCCACCATTACCCGGTATGGCGGGTCGCCTACCTGCGGACGGAATTCCTGACCAGGAATATTCTCTGCCGGCTGATATGTCTGCAATCGGAGTGCTTCTTTCCAGAGCACAAGTCCGAACCAGACAAAGACAGCACAAATGGTCAGAACCATGATGTTCCGGAGTCTGTGCCGAGTTTTGTTTCGATTGCGCGATATTTTACGGCAATGTTTCGCCATAGGCAGCACTTCCCTGTTTTATCGATAAACTTCTCTTATAGAATACGATTTATTTTTTTCATTTCCTGCAAAAAACAGAAAAAGCTGTCCGGACAGATCCAGACAGCTTTTAAGACAGGTTTATTTCAGCTCGACCACCGTCACACCGCTTTCGCCTTCGCCATAGCGGCCAAGACGGAAGCTCTTGACCATGCGGTTTCCGCGCAGATGTTTATGGATCGCGGTGCGCAGGGCTCCTGTGCCGTTGCCGTGGATGAGATAGACCACCGTCTGACCGTTCAGGATCGCACGGTCAATGAAGGAATCGACCTCCGACAGCGCTTCATCCACTGTCAGGCCAAGCAAGTTGCACTCCATCTTTGCAGAGCGCTGTACCCGCTCTACCCTGCCGTTGGGTCGGTTGGCATCGCCGGTCAGGCGGGAATATCGCTGCTGTGCCTTTGTCTGCGGCTTCTTCTCCTTGACAAGCTTTTCCGGCTGTTTCAGACCCTTGAGCGGAACTTTTGTCTTGATGATACCCGCCCGCACAAGGACATCGCCATTTTTATCCGGCAGTGCCAGTACTGTTGCCAGCTGATCCAGTTCAGCAATGCAGACCTCCTGCCCCACCCGGACTTCCTTCAGCGGTACAAATTCCTTGACCGGATTATGCACGACCTCCGTGCCAATAAAGAGCTTCTCGGACTCCTTTTTTGCGATCTCGCGGGCACGCTGTGCTTTCTGCTGCGTGCTCATGCGCTCGTCTTTCTGCAGCTGGCGCAGCTCATCCGTCAGCGCGTAGGCCTGGCTTTCCACCTGCTGTGCCAATGCACGGGCCTTGGAACGGGCAGCTTCCAGCTCGTTTTCGCCCTGCTGGATCAGTTCATCCCGCTTTTTCTGTGCAGCTTCCAGCTGGTGGGATGCCTCATTCTTCAGCTCTTCCACTTCGTCCTGGCTCTCTTTGAGCTGCAGTTTCAGATCGTCCAGCTGGCCGAGAACAGCGTCCAGACGCTTGTCTTCAGCCGAAAGATGCTGCTGGGCGGCTTCAATGACCCGTTCTGGGATGCCGAGCTTTTCGCTGATGAGGAACGCATTGGATTTGCCCGGCACGCCGACGCTCAATTTATAGGTCGGACGCAGCGTTTCCAGATCAAATTCGCAGCTCGCATTGACCACGCCCTTCGTCTCCAGAGCAAATACCTTCAGCTCTGCATAATGGGTGGTCGCCATCAACAGAACTCCGCGGCGGCGCAGCTCTTCGATGATTGCTACTGCCAGCGCAGCACCCTCGGCGGGGTCAGTGCCCGCTCCAAGCTCGTCCAGCAGAACAAGAGTATGGGGCATGGCCAGCTCCAGAATGCCGGTGATTTTCTTCATATGGCCGGAGAAAGTGGACAGGCTCTGCTCAATGCTCTGTTCATCGCCGATGTCCACAAGGAACTCATCAAAGACACAGATCTCGCTGCGCTCATCGGCCGGGATCAGGAAACCGCACTGCGCCATGGCGCACAAAAGACCTGCTGTTTTCAGCGTGACCGTCTTGCCGCCGGTATTGGGGCCGGTGATGATCAAAGAGTCGTATTCCCTGCCCAGCGAAATATCCACAGGAACGCACTTTTGGGGGTCGATGAGCGGATGCCGCGCCCGGATGAGCGAGAACGAATTGTCTGTACGGACAGTCGGCTTAAAGGCCTTGAGATCCAGTGCAAGACGTGCTTTTGCCAGCAGAACATCGATTTCCAGCATAGCCTTATAGCTGTACTGGAACTGCGGCTCAATGGCGGCGACCTGTGCTGTAAAGGCTACCAGAATACGCTCGATTTCCTGCGCTTCCTGTGCACGGTACTGCAGGATGCGGGCATTGGCTTCCACCACGGCCTGCGGCTCCACGAACACGGTTGCGCCCGTGGAGGAAACATCGTGGATAATACCGCTCACTTCACTGCGGTATTCGCTCTTGACCGGCACGACATACCGGCCGTTGCGCATGGAAACGACACTCTCCTGCAGATATTTGGAGGTATCCATATTGCGGACCATGCTCTCCAAACGGTCGCGGATGCTGTTTTCGGTCGCGCGGATCTTCTTGCGCAGGTCGTTCAGCGTATAGGAAGCAGTATCAGCCATCGCATCCGGTGCAAGGATCGCACTGGAAATCTGCTGCTCAAGCCCCGGCTGCGGTGCCAGCGCGTAGAAAAGATCATCCGTCGGCAGTACATCGTGCTCCGATGCCCCGTACCAGCTGGTGAGGTTCTGGAAATTGCGCAGCGCGCCTGCCACCATCAGCAACTCGCCCATGGACAGCACACCGCCCTTGACCGCACGGGTCACAAGCTGGCTGACGCCCTCCACCCCGCCGAACCGGGGCGAGCCGTTCTTGATAAGCAGTGTATTGATCGCATCCGTCTGCTCCAGCGCATAGCGCACTTCGTCCGGGTCGCTCTGCGGCTCGATTACAAGCAGATTTGCCCTTGCTTCCTTACATACACAGCCTTCGGCGGCGCGGGCAATGATCTTATCCAGTTCCAGTGTTTTTAAGTAACTTTGTTCCATAGATATCCTTTTGGTCAGGGCAGCACGGATTTCAGAAAATCGTAACTTTTCAACGACTTATCCAGATGCACCAGCGCATATTGTTCGGCTACAGCGGAAAGCTTTCCCAGACTGCCCAATGAGATTTTGAATGAAAAGATTTTTTTGTCGTCCACAAGACAGATGTGCCGCAGGGCATACAATGCGCCCGGATCCAGATTGCAGTGCTTTCCGGCCTTTGCAGCACAATCGGAACAGAGCAGATGTCCCTCCTGCGCATCCAGATAGAAAGCTTCTCCATCGTAGGCGTTGCAATCACGGCAGCAGACGATCTGCGGCATAAAGCCGCATTCGCTCATCGTCCGAAGTTCGAATACCGCCTTGATGACCCGGAGGTCGGCCTTGTTCTCGCTGATCATGTACAGACAGTTCAGTAATAGCCGCAGTTCCCGTCCGGCTTCTTCCCCGGTGGGAGAAAGCGCTGCGGCCATCTCAGCCAGATACATGGCAAGGCTCGCGGCTTCGATAGAACGGGAGATTCCATGGAAGACGTTCTTCACAGACGCTTCCCGCACGGTATACATATTCCGCCCAGGGAACAGAACAAACTCCGAGTAGCAGAACAACCCACAGGCGCTGAACAGCCTGCTTTTCAGTCGCAGGCTGCTCTGTGCAGAAGCGGAGATCACGCCAAGCTCCGGTGTCAGGATCGTCAGGATGCGGTCCGACTCTTTATAGCGGGTCTCCTTCAGGACAAGCCCCGGTGTTACAATGGTTTCCATCGTCTGTTTCTCCCGTTGAAGATGCCATCAGTTGTGCTTGTTGTCTGTAATCAAGATAAAGCAGAATATTTCCCGTACCGGCAAATGCATTCCATGTTTCCTGTAATTCCATCCAGGCAGCACCTCTTTTCAGGGTTAGTATCCGATCTGTACTGCCCGTTCATGCAAGGAAACTCTGCCCTGCTTACTTGCCCGGGTTCTGCTTGAAGCCAAAATTATTCAGCAAAAATTCGTTGTCACGCCAGTCCGATTTCACCTTGACCCAGCACTGCAGGTTGACACGGCAACCCAGAAATTCTTCGCAGTCGGCGCGGGCCGCGCTGGCGATCTTCTTGAGCATGGCACCGCCTTTGCCGATGACCATCCCCTTGTGGCTTTCCCGTTCGCAGTAGATGTTCACATCGATATCGATCAGGTCGGTACCGGGGCGCTCTTTGAAGCGCTCCACCACAACAGCAATCCCGTGCGGGATCTCGTCCCGCATGAAAAGCAGGGCTTTCTCGCGGATTACTTCGGCGACAAGTTCTTTTTCCGGCATATCCGTATATGCATCATCATCGAAGTAATGCGGGCCCTCCACGGCATAACGGCTCAGCGCGTCAAACAAAACTTCACAGCCTTCATTGTCGCGGACGCTGATGGTGTAGATATCATCAAAGACCCCCAGTGCCTTCAGCTCTTCTTTCCGGGCTTCCAGATCGGCAGCTTCCTTGACAAGGTCTGTCTTATTGATGACGGCAATGGCCGGGCCACCGCTGCTGCGGAGCATATCGACCAGTACCATTTCCGATTCGTTCAGAGCACCATACGGCTCGAACAGCATCATGGAAACATCCACATCGGCAATGGAATCGCTGGCGGTCTTATCCATCCGTTTGCCCAGCTTGTTGCGGGCCTTGTGCACGCCTGGGGTATCCAGCAGGACATACTGCAGCGGGCCGCGGGTGATAACGCCGGTAATGCGGGTACGGGTCGTCTGAGGCTTTGAGGTGACGATAGCCACCTTTTCCCCCACCAAAAGATTCGTCAGGCTGGATTTGCCCACATTGGGGCGGCCGATCACGGCGACAAAAACGGAAGAGGTATCATAGTGGCCCTGAATGGGCGTAGCGTTACTCAAATTGGATCTCCTGTCTGTTCTGTGCATTCATCTGCACAAGGTGATTTTATTCGGTATAGCTGACCGTGCGGGGCAGGCCGAGCTGCAGAAGTACGGCTTCCTCTTTTTCGCGCATCCGCATGGCTTCCAGACCGCCGTTCTCATGGTCGTAGCCCAGCAGATGCAGCATGGAATGCACCGTCAGAAAAGCGACTTCCCGCTGCAGCGGATGGCCGTAGAGGTTTGCCTGCTCCAGTGCGCGCTCCATGCTGATAACGATATCGCCCAGCATCATGCAGCCGTTATTTTCGTCGATATCATATTTGCCGTTTTCGCCCAGAGGAAAGCTCAGCACGTCAGTGGGCATCGGCTTGTTGCGGTACTGATTGTTCAGCTCGGCAATGGCGGCGTTATCCACAAAGGTGACACTGATCTCTGCCGGCGCATCGAAGTGCTCATATTCCAGCACAGCATTGCAGGCACGACGAATCAGGATACGAAGGCCGGAAGGCACCTTGACAGCCTTCTGTGAATTGGTGATCAGAACTTTATTGGACATATAGCAAGTCCGCTCCTTTCTGTTCTATCGTTCCGTTGTTTTTTATTTTTCAGGATGTGCTGCCTTTTCATACGCCTTGATGATCTCCTGCACAAGGCGATGGCGCACAACGTCTTTTTCGGTAAAATAGCACTGCGCAATGCCATTGACATTCTTCAGCACATGCAGCGCATCCACAAGTCCGCTCCGGGTACGCTCCGGCAGGTCGATCTGGGTCACATCGCCCGTAACGACCACCTTGGAGCCGACACCCATGCGGGTCAGAAACATCTTCATCTGCTCTGGCGTGGTATTCTGAGCCTCATCCAGAATGATGAAGGAATCGTCCAGCGTGCGGCCGCGCATATAGGCCAGCGGAGCAACCTCAATGATCTGCTTTTCCACAAGCCTCTCATAGGTCTCTGCGCCCAGCATATCAAACAGGCCGTCGTACAAAGGCCGGAGGTACGGATCCACCTTCTGCTGCAGGTCACCGGGCAGAAAGCCCAGTTTTTCGCCTGCTTCCACCGCCGGACGGGTCAGCACAATGCGGGAAACATCTTTTGCCTTGAAGGCTTTCACTGCCATGGCGACGGCCAGATAGGTCTTGCCGGTACCCGCCGGGCCGACACCAAAGGTGATGGCGTTGCTGCGGATCGCATTCAGATATTCCTTCTGTCCCAGCGTTTTGGGGCGGATAGGACGGCCTTTTACGGTGACCGTTACAAAGTCTTCTGTCAACTCTTTTACACGCTTTTCTGCACCATCGTGTGCCAGACTGATACAATAGCGGACGGTCTGGTCCTCCAGAGGTGTGTGGTTCTCGATCAGAAGGAGCATTCCCTCCACTGCGCGGTTTGCCGCAGCAACATTTGCCGGTTCGCCCGAAAGGCGGAGTTGTGTTCCCCTGCAGACTGCCGTGACCGAAAACTCTTTTTCCAGCAGGCGGATGTTCCGGTCGCAGTTGCCAAAAACTGCAGCTGCGATCTCTACACTATCCAATTCAATGTTCTTTTCTGCCATGGATACCCTCCCGAAAAGGCCTAGTTTGATGCTCCTATTGTACCACCAAAACACCAATTAGAAAACTATGAAAATTGCACAAAATTTTCCGAGTGCTTCCATCGGTTTTTCCATATCCTTCTTCGGGTACGGTATCATACAAAATCTGCAAATAAAAGCAGCTCCCTTTTCCCGGGAGAATCTCCCGCCGGGAAGCAGAAGCTGTTGTGAGAATCACTTTTTCCTGTGTTACTTTAAAAGATGCGCACAGACAAGTTCCAGCACGCTGCCAGCAATGCAGCGTGCCTTATCAGAAATCAAAAAACAGTTGGCAAGTTCCTCTTTGCGCGGGTCTACGTCCGCGACCTTGAAACCGGGTGTTACCGGATATCCGCTGCGCAGAAGTCCACGCAGGATCCCTGTGATCTGCGTTGTGACAGGAACGCTCGTCCCGTTCTGTGTCCGGATCTGTGCAATGATTTCTCCTGCTTCTACCAGATCACCGATCTGACGCACATCTTCAAATATGCCCTCGGCCTGTGCGTGAATCACACGCTCTTTGCCAAACCCCGCAATGACACCGGGAATGCCGGTATTGGGAATAGCTGTTCCCTCCCGGATGACCCTGCCCAGACGATGCCCGCGTTTGGTCTCAATGACAACATCCACATCTTCCCCAGCGGTAAACCCGGGGCCGAGTGCGATCGTCAGCGGAGCCATCTCCCGGGTCGTGCCAAGATTCTTTTTTGCCAGAATCGCATCCACGACCACTTCCGGTTTTGCGATCCGGATGCTTTCACTGAAGGGATCCACCAGAACCGGAACTGCATCTTCTGCCCAGACCGCTTCGGACTGCTCCAGCGAATCGACACGAACGGCACGCAGTCCTTCTACCGTAGTCTCCCCCTCATAGACTGCTTCGCACAAAGCGACCTGCCGCCGGATGGCCGCCGGGTGCTCGGCTTCCAATACCAGCACACGGAAACCAGCCGACCATAAACGATGAATGGTTCCGGTCGCAAGGTCTCCGCCACCGCGTACAAGGATCAATGCATCCTGTTCCATCCGAACACCTCCCCGGGGATGACTTTTTCCAACAATAATTCCATAGACCCTCCACAGGCTGCCACAGCGGCATCTGCGTTCTTACCGTCTGCAGAAAAGCGAACCACCTTGTGCTGCAGGGAGCTTTCCACCAGCATTTCCTGTGCAGCAAGGATGGTACGATGTTCCATAATGCCACCGCCCACGCTTCCGGTCGTTTTACCATCCGGAAGGATCAGCATTTTTGCGCCGATTTCGCGTGGGGTGGAGCCATGGCGGTCGATGATGGTCGCAAGAACAGCGGGCTGGCCTGCTTTATCTGCGGTACACAGGGCGTCCAGCAATGCAGGCGAGAAGCCCTCGGTCTGCGTCCGCTGATTTTTGATGGACACGATCTGTGCCATGATAGACAGTGCGATTTCTTCCGCCGTCTGGGATCCGATGGAAAGGCCAATGGGTGCATACAGCGCTTCCACGCGCTGCGCATCCACCCCCTGTTCCAAAAGCTGACGGCGTACCAGCTGCGCCCGCCCGCGGCTGCCCATCATACCGACATAGGCGGCAGGCTTCTGCAAAATCTGCTGCAGGCAAGTTACATCAAATTCATGTGCCCGGGTCACAACCACAAAATATGTTTCTTCTCCGCCGGGCACCTGCTGCAGTGCCTGTTCAAACGGCAGACAGATAACTTTGTCCGCCCCGGCATCGCGCAGCATCTGCGCATATTCTTCGCGGTCATCTATAGCAAGAACGGGAAGTCCTAACAGCTTTGCCAGCCGGACTACAGATATCGCTACATGACCTCCGCCGCAGATGACAAGCTGCGGTACCGATCCGAACCGCTCTGCAAAAACGCGGACTCCGCCGATCTCGCAGACGCCTGCCGTCGTGATCCTTTTCAGCGCGTCCGCGTGTTGCCGGAGAAAGCCGGCGCTTCCAGCCTGCCATACAGGCTGCCCGTTCCGTAAAAGCAGCTGTTCTCCGGCAAAGTCTCCTTCCAGAACACAGGCCAGTATAAAGCTGTCGTTCCGATTTTCTGTCTGCAATACCCGGTAAAGCGGAATTCTGTTCATCCAATCATTCTCCTGCTTTTATTGTTCTACCACTGCGGCCTTGTCGTATCCAGTTCTGTCCAGCCGATGCTGCCAGAGTTCGAACTCTTCCGGCAGCATCCGCCATGCAAGGCCGCAGCCCGCCGAGATCTCCCGCGGGAGCGGGATCAGCCTGCCCGGCACCTGCTGTGCCATGCATTGCTTTTCCCATTTCATGGCTTCCATGGTCGTACGGAACGAAAGAACGATATAAGTCCGTCGTACTCTCATTCAAGCCTCCTGTGCCAGTTCCCGCACGGCCTGTGCCGCCTGCAGAACCTCCTGCTCGGTGTTGAAATGCGAAAAGCTGAACCGCACCGCACCCTGCCCGGCGGTTCCCAGTGCTTTGTGCATCAGCGGCGCGCAGTGAGCACCGGCACGCACGCAGATGCCGTAGTCTTCCCACAGAAGATCCGCGATCCGGGCAGAGTCCTCACCGCCGATGTTCAGCGATACAATGGGCGCGTGCCGTTTTGCAAGCGGGTCGCCGTAAATTTTCGCGTTCGGAATCGTGCGGACATTTTCGTAAAACAGTTCGGTGAGAGCCGTTTCTTTTTTCTGCAGATTTTCAATTCCTTGTGCAAGGAGCCACTCCGCACCGGCGCACAGACCAGCCAGCCCGGGAACATTCAATGTGCCCGCTTCCAGTGCGGTCGGCATCTGCGTAGGGTGATGCTCCAGAAAGCTTTGTACGCCGCTGCCGCCTACGATCAGCGGGCGGAGAGCAAGCCCGGGACGCACATAGATGCCGCCTGTTCCCTGCGGGCCGAGAAGGGCTTTGTGCCCGGTAAAACACAGCACATCGATCCCCATCGCCTGCACATCGATGGGCTGTGCTCCCGCCGTCTGGGATGCATCCACGACCAGAAGCATCCCATTCCTGTGAGCTGTCCGCGCCGCCTGTGCAAGATCCGGCTCGTTTCCGGTGACGTTGGATGCCATGGTCAGGACGAATGCGCGGGTGTCCGGCCGGAGATACTCATCCCATTGCGTATCGCAGAACCGGCCTTCCGCATCTGTTTCGATGAAATCCAGCCGTGTGCCCTGCTCCCGCAGACGATACAGCGGCCGCAGAACAGAGTTGTGTTCGCAGACCGTTGTGATGATGTGATCGCCCGGCCCGAACAAACCGCTGATAGCCAGATTGAGCGCCTGCGTGGCGTTAGAAGTAAAAGCAATGCAGGACGGATCCGGCACATTCAGCAGCTTTGCCATTGCACAGCGTGCCTGAAAAACGATTCGTGATGCATGCAGAGTCGGTTCATGCGCACCGCGCCCCGGGTTGCCCGCTGTACGAAGTGCATCCATCATTGCCTGTTCCACCTCAGGGGGCTTGTGCAGGGTGGTCGCCGCATTATCAAGATAGATCATGGTTTCACCACGTTGCCGGCCAGCGTCAGTTTTTCCACGATCGTATACATATTGGTCACGCTACCGACGGCAAGTTTCTCGGTCAGGCCGTAGAAATTCAGACAGGTGCCGCAGGTCATGATCTCCACACCCTGTGCTTCCAGTGCCTTCAGGTCTTCCAGCATGGGGGAACCTTCGCAGGTCAGGGATGCGCCGCTATTGTAGAAAAGAATGGTCTTGGGCAGCTGATCCTGCTGGGTCAGTGCAAAGACAAAGGCTTTGAGCAGGGTCTTGCCAAGCTCTTCTGCACCAATGCCCATTTTGTCCGATCCGATGGCCACTACCGTATCCGTGCGGGTGTCCGGCATGCAGGCAGGCGCTTCCCCGGCGGATTCTGCAGCTGCTTCACCGATGGTGAACAGCACGCGGTAATCTTTTTCAGCCAGCTTTTCGGCACTGTACGGATAGCCTTTCTGCTGCGCCATTTTGGTCAGGTTCTGCACGGCGATCTCATTGTCCACCAGAACTTCTACCTGACCAGCGCCTTTCAGCTCTGCAATAGCCTTTTTGGCTTTCACAATGGGGAGCGGACATGCATCTCCGCGGGCATCAACATTCATCATCATTTTGGGTGGTTCCTTTCAGTATTTCACAATAATTTCCTGTTCCGCTTTGGGCAGGATCTCGCCCACGATCCGGGCCGGGAGACCGGCTGACTGCAGTTCTGCTTCCAGCGCAGAAGCTCTTTCCGGCGCAACGGCCAGAAGCAGCCCGCCGGAAGTCTGCGGGTCGAACAGGACTTCCTCCATGGCAAAAGGAACATTTTCAAATGTAACAAACGGGCCGGTATAGTTGCGGTTGCGCTGTCCGGCAGCCGTATACAGAAAATCATCCGCAGCCTTTTCCGCTCCCGGCAGCACGGGCACCGCGCGGGCATTGACGATACAGGAAAGCTTCCCGCCCATCATCTCGTGCAGATGGCCCAGAAAGCTGAATCCGGTCACATCGGTAGCGGCGTGCACCGAGTAGTGGCGGCTGATCCCGGCGGCGGTCTTGTTCAGCATCGTCATGGAAGCAATGGCAGCATCCATGTGTTCTGGCGCTGCTTCGCCCACACGGTTTGCCGTGCAGATCAACCCAACGCCCAGTGCCTTTGTCAGAATCAGCTTATCGCCGGGGCAGCCGGTATCGTTGGCGTAAAGATGCTTCGGGTCTACAAGCCCCATCACGGACAGACCGTATTTCACGCCGCTGTCTGCGATGGAGTGCCCGCCCGCCAGAACACCGCCGGCTTCCGCTACTTTTTCGGCACCGCCGCGCAGGATCTCGCCCAGGATGTTCAAATCCATGCTTTCCGGGAAACAAACGAGATTCAGAGCTGTTTTCACCTCGCCGCCCATGGCGTAGACATCGCTCAGCGCGTTGGCCGCCGCGATCTGCCCGAAGGTATAGGGGTCATCCACCATCGGCGGAAAAAAGTCCACGGTCTGCACAAGCGCCACGTCTTCCGTGATGCGGTAGACGGCTGCATCATCCCGGCTGTCATACCCCACCAGAAGGTTCGGGTCTTTCTCACCCCGGGGCAGCTTTTCCAGAATATGGCTCAGCACGCCTGCTCCAAGCTTTGCCGTGCAGCCGCCTCCGGTGCAGAACACGATTTTTTCTTCTTTGTTCATGCGCGTTCTCCCTCTTCAAAATGTGTCAGAACGCCGGTTATCTGATAGCGTTCCTGCAGGATATCAAGCGTCTGCTTCCCAAGCAGCAGACGCTGCGGTGTGTCCGCCTGATTGAGTACGGCGCAAAACACCCTGCTGCCTACCAGCTTGCGCCCGCCCTGACTGCTTGCCAGTAATGCAGCAAGAAGTTCCGGTGTCAGAATCGTATCCTGTGGGACGCCCAGCAGAGCAGCTGCCTGCTCCGCCCGGAAACAAACGGCTCCGAGCGGTCTTTCCAGTGCCGAAAGCCCGGCCGCTGCCAGCACCGTATCACACTGCGGCAAAATCACCGGTTCGTGTGCAGCCGGGGCTTTGCAGGGCATCCGTTTTGCTCCGTCCGCTTCGATCAGTGTCAGGTCGGCCAGCTTCATCCAGCGGCTTAGAAGCTGCGCAGGCGGAGTGGCCAGTTTACCTTCCGGAGCGGGCGATCCGGCAACGGCATAGTTCCCGCCAGCCCATAGCGCATCACGGGTGGCATCACTTTCTGCCCAGACACCGCCGGACGGCATCATAATATGGGCCGTGGTCGTGACCAGAACTTTCCAGCCTTTGCGGGCGCAGCAGGATGCCATGGCATACATCAGGGTCGTTTTTCCGCCGCCGCCCACCAGCGAGATGACATGCCCTTTTTCCGTCAGAAACGGAAAGCAGCTTTCCAGATTCATTCTTCGTCTTTTTTGGCGGCCACGGCCATGGCAATTTTTTCCGGCGTGATGGGCAGCTCATAGAACCGGGTGCCGATGGCATTGTAGATGGCATCGGAGATGGCAGGCAGCGGGGTGTTGATGACCACCTCGCCGATGGATTTGGCACCGAAGGGGCCGTTCGGCTCGTAGCTGCTCTCAAACTCCACGTTGATTTTTCCGATGTCGATGCGGGTGGGGATCTTGTACTGGAACAGCGAGTTCTCTTCCGGGCAGCCCTTCCGGTCATAGGTAACATTCTCGGTCAGCGTCATACCGATGCCCTGCAGCAGGCCACCTTCCGCCTGCACACGGGTCAGGTTGGGGTTGATGGGCGTACCGCAGTCCACGCAGGCGTCAAATTCCAGCACCTTGGCCTCGCCGGTCTCGGTGTCCACTTCCACTTCTGCGGCACCCACCATGTACGGCGGCGGCGACAGGGGCGAGGTGTGGGTCTCGGTGGCTTCCAGTGGGACCATATGGCCGAACTGAGACGCATAGGCGATCTCGGACAGGGTCTTTTTCGTTTCCGGGGCGGCGCTTTCAAACACTTCTTTGCCGTCAAACTCCACAGCATCTGCCGGGCAGCCCAGCAGCTCGGCACCCAGCTTGCAGATCTGTTCCCGCAGCTTCATGGCGCACTTTTCCGTGGCCTTTCCGGTCACATAGATGGTACTGGACGCATAGGAGCCGGAGTCGTAGGGCGAAGAGTCGGTATCTGCGCCAAACACAGAGATCTCCTCCAGCGTGCAATCCAGAACTTCGGCCGCGATCTGCGCCAGCGTGGTGTCACAGCCGGTGCCCATATCCGCTGCACCGATGATCAGCGAGTAGAATCCATCATCGTTCAGCTTGAGGGTCGCACTGCCCACGTCCATGCCGGAAATACCGGAGCCCTGCATGGCCATGCCCATGCCGACGGCGCGCACCTTGCCGTTGCCCAGATCACGGGCCGGGTATTTGTGCTCCCAGTCGATCATCTCCCGCACCTTGACAAGACAGCGGTCCAGCGCACAGCTGGTGTTCACGGCACCGTAGTAGGCGGGCATCACGTCACCTTCCTGCACGGTATTCTTGAGCCGCAGCGCAAAGGGATCCATATTCAGCTTGTGAGCCAGCTCGTTCACGGCCGATTCCACCGCAAACAGCCCCTGTGTTGCACCGTAGCCGCGGTAGGCACCGGCAGACATATGGTTGGTATACACCACATCACTGACAAAGCGGAATGCTTCGGCCTTGCCGTACAGCGGGATGGACTTGTGGCCGGACAGGCCCACTGTCGTGGGGCCGTGCTCGCCGTAGGCACCGGTGTTGGACAGCGTGTACAGGTCGATTCCCTTCACGATGCCATCCTTCGTGGCACCCAGCCGGACATGCATCTCCATTTCGTGACGCGGAGAGGAGGCCGTCTGGCTTTCCACCCGGCTGAAAATGATCTTGGAGGGCTTTTTGGTTTTCCAGGTCACAAAGGCGGGGTATACCTCGCTGACCGCCGTCTGCTTTGCACCAAAACCGCCGCCAATGCGGGGTTTCGACACCCGCACCATGGACTTTGGGATATGCAGTGCGTTGGCGATATTGCGCCGTGCATGGAACACGATCTGCGTCGAGCTGAGCACATTCAGGCGGCCATAGGTGTCGATGGAGCAGTAGGTGCGGAAGGTTTCCATCATGGCCTGCTGGCAGGCTTTGGTGTGGTAAACATGGTCGATCACCACATCGCACCCCGCCAGCACTGCGTCGATGTCTCCGGAGCCGCACTCATCGTGGGCACACAGGTTGCGCTTGTTGTCGGCTCCCACCGGGCACAAGCTTTCCCAGTTGTCCTCCGGATGGACGAGAACCGGGTTATCCTTGGCGACATGGTAGTCCAGCACGGCTTCCAGCACTTCATACTCGACCTTGATGAGCTTCAGCGCTTTGTCCACGCACTTTTCGTCCTTACCGGCCACAATGGCCACCACATCACCCACGAAACGGACGTGGCGGTCGATGACCAGTCGGTCACGGGGGCTTGCCTCCGGGAAGGTCTGGCCTGCCTGGGTGTAGCGGGGCGCATCCTGCGGCACATCCTCCCAGGTGAAGATGGCTTCGATGCCCGGCACCTTTTTGGCCACAGCCGTATTGATGGTCTTCACGATCGCATTGGCATGAGGTGAGCGCAGCAGCTTGACGATCAGGCAGTCCGCCGGGATCACGTCATCCATGTAGACTGGCTGGCCGGTGACCAGCTGCATGGCATCTTTTTTGCGGAAGGGCTTGTTGACAGTATTCATTCTGCGGCCTCCTTCTGCTTTTTCCATGCCAGAAAATTCATAATGCCCCGCAGCTGACCCTCGTAACCGGAGCAGCGGCAGAGGTTGCCGGACAGATATTCCTTGACCTCTTCCTCGCTGGGGTACGGATTTTCGCGGAACAGCGCCAGTGCATTCATGATAAAGCCCGGGTTACAAAAGCCGCACTGCTCTGCGCCCTGATCGGCGATAAAGCCGCCGAATTCCGCCGCTTCTTCCTGCAGGCCTTCCAGCGTGGTGACTTTATGCCCGTCGGCGCGGGCGGCCAGCACCGAACAGGACAGCACCGGCTTGTCGTCCAGAAAGACGGTGCACAAGCCGCAGTTGGAGGTTTCACAACCGCGCTTGACGCTTTTGCAGCCATGAGCGCGGACAAAATCGATCAGGAGCAGGTCGGGAGCAACTTCCTCCGTCACCATGATCCCGTTCAGCGTAATACGGATCTGCATTCAGTTTACCTCCTGTGCGGTGTGTCTTTCCAGTTCCAGAACGGCGCGCTTTGTCAGAACACCTGCCAGATGGCGGCGATATTCGGCGCTGCCGCGCATATTGGAGCCGGTCACGATCTGCTGTTTCACCTCGTCTGCCATTGTCTGTGCAAGCTGCGGCACAGGAACTTTCCCGGCGGCAAATTCAAACCGGACAGCTTTCAACGGGCGCGCACCGATTGCGACGCGGTAGCTGCCGTCCGCAAGGCGGGCAGCCGCGCAGGTCAGCACCGGGATATCCGTCTGGCTGTTGCGTACGGACTGGTAGCAGTATTCCGCATCCGTCTTTTTTACGATCAGCCGTACCAGAATGTCGCGGTCATAGGGGCGCTCGGCATATTCCTGCAGGGAAACGATGCCGCCCTTGTAAAGTTCCACCGAACAGTCCATGGCAAGAAAAAGCGTCAGTACATCGGAAAAGCCGAACCGGCTGTAGATGCTGCCGCCCACCGTAGCCAGATTGCGCAGCTGCACGCCCACGATGTGGCGCAGCGCTTCCTTGACGGAACCATGGGTATAGGCTGCAAGGCCGGGATGCTCTTCCAGCTGGCGCAGCGTGACCATGGCACCAATGGAAAAGCTGTCATCCGTCTCATCGATCATGTCCAGCCCAAGGCCGGACAAATCGATGGCGGTGCCCACGTTGATGTTTTCCATCTTGAGCCAGATCATGCCGCCCAGCACACGGTTCTGCCGTTTCTGGTTCAGCTGCCAGGCTTCTTCCAGACTTTCGGCCCGTTTGTATTCTCGGATCGTCATCATAGATGCATGTTCCTCTCTTTTTATCGGTTCTTCTATTTTATCACAAAATCCGCTATAATACTATCAGAAATCCTTTGGACTTGAAGGGGTGTTTTTTGCATGAAGGAACTTTTTCCGGTCGGCTGCGTGATCATGGCATCCGGCCTGAGCCGACGGTTCGGCTCCAACAAACTTCTCGCCAATTTCTGCGGCGAGCCGGTGCTCTGCCGTGCCTTTTCTGCAACGGATACGCCGCAGCTGGCCGCGCGCATCGTTGTCACCCGCTCGGCAGAAGTGCAGTCGCTGTGCCGACAGCATGAAGTTCCTGTACTGCTGCACAGCCTGCCCGGGCGCAACGACACCGTCCGTCTCGGTCTTTCCCATCTGCTGGAACAGCGGCCGGATCTCGCCGGGTGTATGTTCCTGCCCGGAGATCAGCCGCTTTTGACGCGCAGCAGCGTGGAAGCGGTAATTGCGGCCTTCCGGGCGGACGGGTCAAAAGAAGCAGAGCGGAAGATTTTCCGTCTCGGTGCCCGAATCGAAGAAAACGGAGCTTCCCTTGCCGGAAGCCCCGTTCTCTTTGGAAACAGTTTCTTTCCCGAGCTGCTTGCTCTGCCCGAGGGCAAGGGCGGCAGTGTTCTGTTGCGGAAGTATCCTGAAGCTGTCCGAACCGTCAGTGCTGCCGACCGTGCGGAGCTGCTGGATGCTGATACGCCCGAAACATTGGAGCAGCTGAAAACTCTTGCGTTTCAGAAAAGATAGACCTTACTCCGCCTTATTGTCCTTCGGCAGCAGGACGTTCAGCAGGATCGCCACAAAAGCGGCCGGAACGATGCCGGACTCGCCGCAGATCAGCTGGAATGCCTGCGGAGCATTGGCCAGAATGCCGCTGTTGGCACCCATGCCATAACCGACGCCCAGCGCCACGGACACGATGGTCAGGTGACGTGGAGTCATCTTCTCCTTGGTGATCAGCTGAATGCCGCTGACCACGATGGACGAGAACATCATCACAGCCGCACCTCCCAGAACTGCCTGCGGCATGATGGAAATCAGTGCGCCCAGTTTGGGAACAAGGCCGCACAGAATCAGGAAGATAGCACCGGAAGCCAGAGCTATGCGGTTGACCACCTTGGTCATGGCCACCAGACCCACATTCTGGCTGAAGGAGGTGTTTGGCAGGACGCCGAACAGCGCTGCAAAAGTAGAGCCGAGGCCGTCGCAGATGACGCCGCCGGACAGCTCCTTGTCGGTCGGCTCGCGGTCCATGCCGCCTTCCATCACGCCGGAAATATCACCGATAGTTTCCACAGCTGTGACGATGAACATGACAAGCACGGGCAGGATGGCGCGCAGATCAAAGACCACCTTGACGGGCATCAGCTTGGGAACAGCAAACCAGGAAGCCTGCGCCACCTTGTCCCAGTTGAGCACCCATGCCTTGGTGAACTCCACACCGTCGGCGGTAACGCCGGTGGTGGGCAGCACAAGACCCATCACAAAAGCTGCCAGATAACCGGCCAGAATGCCGATCAGGATGGCAGAAGAGCTGAGGAAGCCGGTAGTCCAGTGCTTGAAAAATAGGATGACCACCAGAACAAACAGCGCCAGCAGGAGGTTTTCCATGGAGCCGAAATCCTTTGCACTGTTGCCGCCACCGAAGGAATTGATGCCCACCGAAATCAGCGACAGGCCGATGGACAGAACCACCGTACCGGTGACCACCGGCGGGAAGAACTTACGCAGGGGCTTGAGAAAGAAGCCGAGCACGCTTTCAAAAATACCGCCGATGATCGACGCGCCCATAATGGCACCATAGGCCAGCACACCGCCGCCCATGCTGCCGACGACGCTGTTGAACACGCCGATAAAGCCGGAGCTGGTACCCATGATGATGGGCACACCGCCGCCGACCGGGCCGATGGTGAACAGCTGCACCAGTGTGACTACACCGGCCACGAACATGGCGCTTTGCAGCAGCGTGACCTGCAGGTCTGCAAATTCGCCGCCTGCAATGCCGCAGGCACTGGTGATGATCAACAGCGGGGTCAAGTTGCCCACGAACATGGCGCAGACGTGCTGCAGACCCAGCGGGATGGCCTGCTTCAGGGACATTTTGGCGTCGAACTGATAAGCCGACTCCTCGAGTTTGACTTCCTTCAAACGATCCACTCTCCTCAGATTTTGACACAATTTAGATTTTCGGATGCTTTGGAAAAGCGGATTCATTATAGCAAAACTGAGAATTATTGTAAATTAAGTATGACTTTTCCACGAACGGCCATTCTTCGTATTCCGAGGGCATTTTCTGCTCGGAGATAAACAAAGCAGGGTGTTCTGCGCGCCTTTTCTTCCGCTTTCGGCGGATTTTCCGCACAGAACATCCTGCTTTGTTGTATCCATTTCTCTGTTTTTTGTGCGATACAGAAATTTCGGAAGATTTTCAGGTTCAGTCCTCTTCAAATTCATCCCGGTGTTTCTGAAAGAAATCATAATACATCCGGACATTGGGCAGCTCCGTCCATGCAGCAGTGTCCACCGGGACTGTGTCCAGATCATAAATGCGGGCACCCTTCATCGCCAGCAGAAAGGGCGAATGGGTCGCAATGACCAGTTGACAGCCGTAAAAACGGGCAGACTGCTCCAGAAATTCTGCCAGAAGGATCTGCTTTTCCGCACTCAGGCTGTTTTCCGGCTCGTCCAGAAGATAAAGCGCATCAGACCGGATCTGGTGTTGAAAATACTGCAGGGCACTTTCTCCGTTCGAACGGGTCCGGATATTGTTCGTGACCCGCTGCCGGACATATTCGGTCCGGGTAGAACGTCTGGCCTTCATTCCCTTCTTGAACGCTTCGTAGTCATCCATGCTATGCAGTCTGAGCGGCGTATTGCTGTACGAAGCATATTCCTGAAAAAGCTCGTCCCTGCGTCGGTCGACGCCTTCGTTGAAATTGCGCACGCCAAACATATAATCAAACACATCATCGCTTGTGATGATGCGGCTGCCGGACGGGAGCCTGTGCAACACAGAAGCATCGCACCGGTCTACATAGTCGTCAAACAACGCGCTGTGATTATAGCTGCTCTCCCGTGCCAGATGAAGCTTTTCTGCGATCAGGTTCAGCGCCGTGCTTTTACCGGAACCATTTCCGCCATAAAAGATCGTAACTGCATCAAAAATCACGTCGGACCATTCCATATTCGGAAACATCTGGAATGGATAGAGGGAGTCGTAGGACATTTCATTTTCCATATCCCTAAAATAATCCCATTCATCATCGGAATCCAGAAAACGGAACTCGTCAAGATAAATCATATGCCGCCCTCCAATCCGTAGTCCTGCAGGCACCGCCGGATTCCCTGCTGCGTTGTGTCAAAATGAATGCCGGAATGTTTCAGCTTTGTGCCGTCCATTACAAGGTTACGGTACCAGTCTGCTTCTTCGACCTGAGCACAGATGCCCATTTCCTGTGCAAATTGCTGCGCGGTGCGCACCATATCCGTATCGTTTCCGCTACCGAAATTGTATACCCCGCCGGGCAGGCTGAGTGCCGGTTCCAGATTGCGGATCACCTGCCGGACATACGTCACGCCGCGGAAATCGTTGCGGGAAAAGCGCACACTTTCCCCTTTCAGCGCTGCGTGCAGAAGATTCAGTGGCAGATTGCCCCGGATGGGCAGGCCGTAGCCGGGCAGGTCGTACATCCATGTGGCACGGAGGTGAACGGAGTCCGGGCAGACCTGCAGCACACGCTGCTCTGCTTCCAGCTTATAGCAGCCATATACATTGGTGGGCGTCAGTTCCAGCGTTTCCGGCAGCGGGCCGGTCCCCTGAACGCCTGCGTAGACCTGATCCGAGCTGAAGGCCACCAGCTTTGCGCGGGTCTTTGCGGCCGCTTTTGCCAGCCAGACCGGAAGCAATACGTTTGCACGGTAAGCTTCTTCCGGGTGCTGCGTACAGTAACCGGTGTCCGAGATGGCTGCAGTGTGCAAGATCACATCCGGGCAGATTTTTTCCACCTGCTCCATGATTTGTGCTTCGCCAGCCGTCCGGAAAAAGCCTTTGGGCAGCGTGTACAGGGCATCGTTCCGGTTCCACTGCTGCAGAATGCGAGAGCCAACGAATCCGCCCGCCCCGGTGATGAGGATCTTTTTCATAGAGACGCCTCCTTTTTAAAAAGCGGAAATATGCAAAAGTGCCCGGGAGCACCGCAGCTTCCGGGCAGCATTTGCCGAAGAGTCAGACAAAAAATTCCAGCACAAAAACCACCGCGCAGCAGGCGACCGAGACCTGAAACAGGCTGGCACCGACCCACGCTGCAGCAATACCCACCACCAGTGCCATGGCACCGGCCACAGGGCTTTGGGTCGCGTTGACAATGGCCGGGAAGGTCATGACCGCCAGCGTGACATAGGGCACATAGTACAGAAACGACTGGATAAAGCGGTTTTTGATGGGCTTGCGGATCAGCGTCAGCGGCAGGATGCGGATGGCATAGGATACCAGCGCCATGACCGCAATGTAGATGTAATTATTGTGGGTCATGTTCTGCCTCCTGTTCCTCCGTATTGACCGGGAAAAGCACCGCTGCTGCACTGGAAATAAGCACAGTAAGCAGGATCGTGCGGGTGCCCTCCGAAAGCGTGGAGATGCCCGGCAGATAGTTGCACACAAAGCTCAGCGCAAAGCTGATGGCCACCAGCGCCGCCACGACTTTGTTCTTTCGGGCCGGCGGGATGATGATAGCCAGAAACATGCCGTACAGCGCCACGCTCAGCGCACTGACTGCCCGCAGCGGCAGCAGGTTGCCCGCAATGATGCCCAGTGCCGTACCGGTCGCCCATGCGGGAGCAGCCAGCAGAATGGCACCGTAAGTATAATATGGGTTCAGACTGCCGGGCCGTGCAATGGTGATGCCAAAAAGCTCGTCTGTCACATCATAGCCGATGACAAGCCTGTGCCAGAAGGGCGTGCCCGGTGCAAAGCGCTGGGCCAGCGCACAGCTCATGAGCAGATAGCGTGCATTTGCGATCAGGGTAATGACTGCTACTTCCAGATTGGTTGCATTTGCCATGATAATGGCAAATGCCGCATACTCACCGGCCGAAGCATTATTCAGCAGGCTGACCAAGAAGCCCTGAAATGGGGTGAATCCTGCCCGCCGGGCCGCAATGCCCAGCGAGAACGAAACTGCAAAATAACCCAGCGCAATGGGCACGCCGTCGCGCATTCCCTCGCAGAAAATCTTACGGCTGAACGCCCAGACCGGTTTTTTCGCATTGACAAGTTCCGGATCCAGAAACTTTGATTCCGTCTCCATGTTGACTGATGCTCCTTTCCTATTCCAAACACCAGAGTCTATTATACTCCGCTCCAGCTGGATAAGAAAGAGCTTTTCAGGTTATTTCCCTGACAAAAAGGAGAACGCTGCCGGAAAATGGCAGCGTTCTTCAGTCATTTTACACACTGGGCACCAGAAAGTGCTGTGCCTGCGGCAAAGCCTGTGTGCCAGCGTCCAGCCCATTGGCCGCCAGCATCTGCGCCGGAGAAACATGGAACCGCCGGGCAATATCAAAGGGCTTTTCTCCTTCCTGCGCATAGTAGATGCGCAGCGCAATCTCCGGGTCTGCTGCGGTCAGCGGTTCGCCGAGGGAAATCTCTCCGATGGCGGTAAATGTTTTCCGGCAGAGGACGGCACCTTCCGCCCGGGCGGTCACCGTTACTTCCAGCGTCCCGCCCGAGCAGCTGCACTGGACATTTTCCGTGCTCAGCCAGCATTCCGGGAAAAGCTGTGTTTCCGGCGGCACTTCTGCCGGAAGCGGGAACCGCAGTTCCAGTGGCTTTTCGTAGCTTTCCAACTCCGCAAGGCTATTCTCGGCAAACGCCGTGGCCACAGCCCGTACCGTCAGCTCCGGCCTGCCGTCCCGCCAGTCGATCTGCACCGGTCCGTAGGAAACAAAACAGGCCCGAAGCTGTGCGCCCGCATCCGGTAATGGCCCGTTTGCTGTAGCAGAGGAAGTCTCATTCAGCAGACAGGCCAGATCATCCACTGCCCGCTCCTGCGGAGTGAGGTTGGTCTCATAGCGGGTGGAGAATGCGTCAGCTGCGGTCTGTAACTGGAACAGCCGCCATGCATGCAGATGCATCATCACATTCGCGGTCAGCTGGCTGCTGTCCTGTTCCCCTTCGGTTACAGAAAAGCCGACCGGTTCCAGAACGCACAGGCATTTGCAATCCTCTGCGATACCGTCCAGATCCACGACCTGCTGGAACGGCAGAGATGCCGTCTGACTCTGCAGAGTGGTCTCCCCTTCGGCACGCCATGCACACGATGCCCGGATCTCGCCTTTGACCACAGCTTTTCCGGTCAGAAGTTTCACCTCCCGCACCGCTGCAGTTCCTGTGATATCCAGCACCGCGGCCGGAGGCTTTGCAAACACCAGCTCTCCTTCTGCCGTGACCAGCTTTTCCAGTACGGCGACACTGCGCACGCCGCTGACTGTTTGCAGCCGTTGCTCAATGTTTCCGTCTGCCAGTGCTGTAATGATTTCAGAATTGTTCTGAGTATGAAGGGCAGCGATCATCCCGAAAGCGCCGCGCACCTCAATGCGTCGGGGCGTCACGGCCCGGCAATTGAGGTACTCGGTCTGCCCCTCGGCGGTAACGGTCCATGAAGTGAATGCGGCTTCCGGGGTTTCCAGCTGCTTCGTGAAAGGAAGTTTCTGCTCTGTCTGGCAAAGGCCAGTTCCATCCTCACCCTGATAAAATACGATGCAGCGCAGATAGCCTTCCAGCGTCAGCCGCCCGGGCTGCAGCTGCTTTTGCAGCACGACCGGTTTCGCAAAGCACTTGACCAGCTTGAACACCGGAGGAAGATAGTCTGAAATAAGGATCTCGGTCTCAAGCGGGAGTTCAGCTTTTATCGTGCAGTCGGCCCCCGCCTGCGGCAATGTATCCCGAAAAATCTTCAGTTCCATGCAGTGTACCCCTTTCCCTGTCCGTTTCTATCAAAAGGTATGCACGGCATGAAGCGGATATGCAAAAGAGCACGGTGCAGAAAGCACCGCGCTCTTGAAACAGGCTTATTTTTTGTGCAGAACAGAGATGGTTTTGATTCCGTACCGCTTCATCAGCTCCACAGCTGCCGACGAAACAACCTCACCACTGACCACAATGGGGATCGCCGGCGGGCAGGAAACAGTCGGCATGGCACAGATGCATCCTTCTGCCTGCTCTGCCGGGATCATCTCCTGTGGGGCAAATACAGCCTGCCGGATGCTGCAGCGGGTCGCAAGGCTCTGTTCCAGCGCCCGGAATCCTTCTGCCGTCTGTTCCGGCTCCGGTATTGGCCCGGACAGACTTTCCACGATACCGCGGACGGCAGCTGTCAGACGTTCGAAATCCTGCGGAGGATTTTCCGGGGTGAACATCAGCACCACATAACGCGGGTCGGCATACTCACACTCGATCTGTGCGCCGCGCAGCCGCCCGGCCAGCTCCTGCCCGGGCAGGCCCAGTGCCGCAGCGTCCAGCGTGACTTTGAGCGGCTCGCTTTCCAGCACCAGCGGCATGGGACAATGTTTTGCCGCAGCCGCTTCGTTCAGCTCTCTGCGCAGCCGGGTCAGATACCCACAGCACTGCATCAGCCGCAGCGGATATCCTTCCGAAAGGATGCGGTTGCACTGATCCAGCGACTGCAAAATCAGGTAAGACGGGCTGGTGGAGCCAAACAGCGCCAGCGCATTCCGCACGGCAATTTCATCCTGTACCGGAGCGTTTTCGCCCAGATGCAGGTATGCCCCGCCCGTGACCACCGGCAGCGTTTTGTGGCCAGAATCGCAGCACATGGCAGCGCCCAGCGCGATGGGATGCCCCGGCCCCTGCGGGAGAAACCGCAGATAAGCACCGTGGGCGTTGTCCACCAGAAGCGGTACCCCGGACGCATTGCAGACCCCGGCCAGCGCAGCGATATCCTGCACCCCGCCGAGGTAATCCGGGCTGGTGACATAGACGCCGAAGGGCTTTTTGCCCTGCTGTTCCATTTCCTGAAGTGTCTGCTTCAGCTGCCCGGCAGAAACAGGGCAGCTACACAGCGCCCCGGCGTCTTTCTGTGCAGGCCAGAGCCACCGAATATCAAAATCCAGCAGTGCCGCCGCATAGAGCAGCGCCTTGTGGGCGTTGCGTGCTGCCAGCAGCACCGGGCGACCGCCGGTCTTCGGAGCCGCCTGCAGCGCCAGAAAGAGCATGGCGCGGATACACTGCGAGGAGCCTTCTGTACTATAGAAAGTATGCGCTGTACCGAAAAGCTTTGTGGCGTTGGCTTCACTCTCTGCAATGATGCCCTCTGCTTCATACAGCTCATCTGCACCGCTGATCTCGGTGATATCCCACGGTTCAAAGCCCAGAATCTTCTGTCCCTTGTGGCCGGGCATATGCAGCCGGGAGGTCCCGGACTGCGCATAGCGGCGCACAAAGTCCACAATGGGCGTAGTCACGCTCATTCGCAGGCTTCGCCGTCGGCGCAGGCGTTGCAGGTACTGCCCAGCTCAATGGGCACCTCGATGCCCTGTGCGGCCAGCTCCTGATTTTCAGCTACCTTGATCATGATGGCGCACTCCATGCGCTTACGGAAAAGCTCGCAACCGTACTCATACACACCGGTGATGTCGCCGGTGGCATGGTAGGAGTTGGCTGCACAGCCGCCGGAGCAGTAAAGCTTTGCCCAGCAGTCCTGACACTCCTTACGGGCGTAAGCGTTGCAGTGCTTGAACTTATCGCGCACTTCCGTGTTGGTAACGCCCTTCCAGATATCGCCCATCAGATACTTCGGGTCGCCCACGAACTGGTGGCAGGGATACAGATCGCCCCAGGGGGTCACAGCCATGTACTCGGTGCCGGAACCGCAGCCGGAGATACGCTTGTAGATGCAGGGGCCGCCGGTCAGGTCGATCATATAATGGTAGAAGGTAAAGCCGCGGCCCTCGCGGTCACGCTTGATCATCTCTTTGGCGAGGATCTCGTACTGCTCCTTCAGGATGGGCAGGTCTTCCTCGGTCAGAGCGCTGGGATCGCCGGGTTTGGACACCACCGGTTCCATGCTCAGCTCGGTAAAGCCGAGGTCTGCCATGTGGAAGATGTCGTTGGTGAAGTCGGTGTTATAGTGGGTATAGGTGCCGCGCATGTAATAGCCCTTGTCACCACGCTTCTTCACAAATTCCTGGAACTTGGGCACGATGGTATCGTAGCTGCCATGGCCCGCGTAGTCCTTGCGAAAGCGGTCGTTCACTTCCTTGCGGCCGTCCAGACTCAGCACGACATTGTGGCATTCCTTGTTGCAGAAATCGATCACATCATCGTCGATCAGCATGCCGTTGGTTGTCATGGTGAAGCGGAAGTTCTTGTTGTGGATCTTCTCCTGTTCACGGCAGTAGGCCACCAGCTTCTTGACCATATCGAAGTTCATCAGCGGTTCGCCGCCGAAGAAGTCCACTTCCAGATTACGACGCGTGCCGGAGTTCTCAATGAGGAAATCCATGGCGCGCTTGCCCACTTCAAAGCTCATGAGGGCGCGGTCGCCCTGATAGCGGCCCTGCGAAGCAAAGCAGTAATTGCAGTTCAGGTTGCAGGTGTGCGCCACATGCAGGCACAGAGCCTTGACCACGGTGTTGCGGTTCTTGAAATCGAAGGCCATATCCCGGTAAACGTCCGGGGTCCAGAGCTTTCCGGCTTCCTTCAGGGCGGTAACATCCTCGATGCACTGGCGCAGATCCTCTTCGGTCACATCCTCACGGTCGCCGTACTTTGCCATCATGGCTGCAACGATCTCGTCTGCGGTGTGCTCCGGATACATGGCGATGACGTCATACGCCACATCGTCCACCACATGTACCGAACCGCTGCAGGTATCCAGCACGATGTTATAGCCGTTCAATTGATACTGATGTACCATTTTACTCTCCATTCCAAATTACACAAAAAAATGCCGCCCGGCAAAGGCGGCATAGGGTTTGCAGAAATTACTTGTTGCTGTTCTCGCACTGCTGGTTAGCCACGCCGCAGGAGGTCTTGCAAGCGGACTGGCAGGAAGTCTGGCACTCGCCGCAACCGCCGGTCTTGACGCTCTTGGTCAGGTCACGAGTAGCAATGGTCTTGATACGTTCCATAATAGAAAACCTCTCTAACACTCAAAAATTCACCGTGCTGGAAAAACCGGCACGCATTTATCTTTTCATATGATAACACGCAAGACGGGTTCTGTCAAGATTTTTGTATCGTGAAATCAACATTGTGTATGGGGCCGGGAGTTTCTATTTCATCCTTGCGGCTGATACTTTGTCAGAACGGTGTGCAGGCCAAGCTCCCGTGCGCGGGACAGTAAGTACCGGTAGCGGCACAAAAGCGCCTGCCGCTCATAGATGCGCTGCTCGATGAGGTCGGTATCTACCTCAAGATCAAACATCATCTCGTTGCGCTTCAGGCAGAACAGGCACTCCTTGAGCTCTTCTTCCAGTTCCGGGTGGTAGCGTTCGTGCTCATCATCCCGCGGGATACGGGGCGAAAGCAGGGTCTGGGTGTTTTGTGTGGTTCGTTCCGTCATAGGCCATCCTCCTTTTGTGCGTTTCCGGGTTTGCACATTTCAGTATATGAGGAGGCGCGTGCGGAATATGCCGGTTTGTGGTCAGAAAGCAAAAGTCTTTTTTCGGTGATTCGCACGTTTTTCAAAATTTCTGATTTTTTTATAAAATCCGCTTGACAAGTCAGACTTTTCCGCGTATAATAGCACACGTCGAGCGGCTCACCCCGCAAAGCAAAGCAGAATATTGGGGATTTGCATAGTGGTAGTGCGGTAGACTCTGACTCTACTTGTGGGAGTTCGATTCTCTCATCCCCAACCAGAACAAAGCCATCTGAGGAAACTCAGGTGGCTTTTCTGTTTTGTTATTCTGCACGGCGCAACGATTCAGAATGCCCTCTGCTTTGCTCTGGGCATTATTAGCGGAAAACTTTTTTATAATCGCAGGGCGGGAAAATCTGCGGATTTTCCCGCCCTGTCTTTTTTCACAGGAGGATGCAAAGACGCAAAAACCGGGCAGCCCGCAGACTGCCCGGTTTTGTTATACAGTTGGTTCTGCCCTGATAGGACTTTCTTTTACAAAATGGTAATGCGTCCTGCGCCGTAAGGATCCTCATAATCCAGCAGGTAGCCCGGGTAATCTGCCAGCGGACTGTTTGCCGTGGACAGGTGCGGCAGACCCTCGCCATCCACACCGCCAAAGCTCATGGCATAAGTGGACATGACAAGATAATCCTCGGACACATAGTCCTTGATCAGCTCGGCACCATCAAACATGGCAAAGCCGTCGCCCAGATTGCGCAGGGTATAGTTCATACCGGCCAATGCATAGGTCTTTGCCGGGTCAAGCGGCACATAGGTTCCGGAAGCCTTGTCATAGATTTTAACATTCTGTACACGGGGCGTTCCGGTGGCGCTGCCGATCCAGATATTCTTATCGTCGGTCTGCACCGTGTTGGGGATATCGGTGTGGATCTCATACGTCGCGCCAGCCACCTGCAGGAAGCCGCCGTTCTCCTTGCCTTCTTCTCCGGCAAAGCGGGCAGCAAATTCCAGCGCGTCCTGAATCTGTTTGCCGGTAACCGACATCAGGCAGGCCACATTGCCAAAGGGGCTGATCTGTTTGCAGGTCTTGAAGGTCCAGTAACCGGCCTCCTCGTCTGCACGGATACCGCCGCCGTTCATAATGGCCACATCGCAATGCAGCTGTTCGATCTCATTGAAGTAAGTATAGATGCCGTCAGCCACGAAATCGCCAAGGTTCGTTTCGGCCGAACGGATACGGCGGTTGCCGGTCTCCGGGTCGGTGATATAGAATTTGGTATCGGCCACTGCGATCTTCTCGCCCAGCATCTCGTCCACCGTGTTCACCCATGCAGACTGAATTGCTGCTGCAGCACTGTCCACACCATCATAGGAAGAGACCAGTTTTGTTTCGATGGAACCGTCTGCCTTGATGGTCATTTCGCCAACATTGGCAAAATAGGAACCAGTCTGGGTCAGCGCCACCGCCTTGCCGGACAGGTCCTTCACCCACTCACACTCCATGACGGTGTGAGAATGGCCATCAATGAAAGCATCGAAGCCGGAAGTGTGCTCAATGACTTCCCGGCTGGTCCACGGCGAAGAGGACGGATCAACACCCAGATGTCCCAGACCAATGACGTAGTCCGCAATGACCTTTGCCTTATCAATGGATCTCTGCACGGCCTTGTACAGCTTCTGGCCGTCGTCGCCGCCCAGAATATCATAGATATAAACGCTCTGGCTCGGGTCCATGAAGTACGCCGGCGTAGACTTGGTAAAGGTCTCAGGCGTCGTTACACCGACCAGCGCGATCGTCCGCCCGCCGAGACGGAAATACTTTACATCCGGCAGAACACGGGTGCCCAGCGGTTCATAGACCCAGTTGCAGGACAGATACGGGTAATCTGCTTCCCGCATAGCTGCCCGGGCACGGTCCATGCCGTAATCAAACTCATGGTTGCCGGGGGTCGCAGCATCATAACCGGCGGCATTCATCAGCTGGATAATGGACGCGCCTTCGTCCATGGAGCCGTAAGCGGTGCCCTGAATATGGTCGCCCGCATCCACCAGCAGAACATTCTTTCCGGCGTCCTGATAGCTCTTCTTCAGAGCGGCAATGGCCGCATAGGTAAGCTCCGGGCTTTGTTTGTCGATGTAAGTGTGGACATCGTTGGTGTAGAGGATGGTGATATCCTCAAAATCGCCGATGCACGCCGATGCGGCAGGAGCACCCAGACTGATGGCAGCCGCAGCGGTGGTCACCCCGGCGGCTTTCAGGAAATTGCGGCGGGAGATAAGCTGTTTCATGGCAAAAAACGACCTCCTCTTGTTGCATTCATATTCCTGCCGGGTGCACAGTCCGCCCCGGCATCCATTGTTTTAAGCATACCACAGAACCCGTTGCAGAACAAGTGTCTTCCGCTGGATTTGTTCAAATCGAAGTGTTTTATGCCGTTTGTTTTGTGCAAACCTTCCGTTTTTTCAAGAAAGCAAAAAATCATCCCTGCAGCCGTCTCAGCATACAGGGATGATTTTATATGGGAGATCCCGGCTCAGAAGCCGGAGAGCTCAGTCTCAGATGGCATTATATTCCTTGAGCAGCTTCTCAATATCGGTGCCCTCGATCTTCTTCAGGGCTTCCTTCATGGCGAGACGCGGAATGAGCGGCAGATCCATGTCGGTGATCTTTTTGCCGTCGCGCAGCTTGACCGTTGCATTCAGCAGGTCGCGCACATCGTAGGTGCTGCCCCAGACTTCCGGCACGCCGCGGTCGATGTTCAGCAGGGTGTAAACGGCTTCCATACCGGTGCGCATGGAATATTCGGTGGTGAAGATGGTGTCGCGCTCGGTCTCGGCAAACTGGCCGATAAAGGCAAAGTTGACAGCGCCTTCCGGCACGATGTCGGGGCGGTCGCCCATGGCACGCGGCATAAAGAATGCATCAATATAGGGCATCATGACCGGAACGGTGTTAGCGCTGTGCTCAGCCAGCTCTTCGATCTGGTCAGTGGGCACGCCGATGTGGTACAGCCACTCCATGCAGATCTCCTTGCCGGTGCACTCGCGCATGGGTTTCTTGACGTAATCACCGGGCTTATCGGTAAACAGGCTGTAGATCCAGACGCAGAGCTGGTTCTTGGGCTGGTCACGGAACTGCTGCTGGCGGTTCAGGGTCCAGCTGAGCAGCCAGCTGGAATCCTTGACCGTGACGATGCCGCCGGTGACGGTGTGGCCGCTGAACGGATCGCGCTTGCAGATCTTCTGGATATACTGCGGGATCTTGTCGTCCAGCGTGGTGATGGTAGCACTTTCCCAGTTGGAAAGCTCAGGATCGGAGCAGAACTTTTCGGGATGACCGAAGGAAGGATCCTGTGCAGCGATCTTCTTCCACAAATCCCAGCCGTTGCCGGGCCTGATGGTGGGATCCATGCCTGTGGCCTTGTTCTGGGAGCCGACAGTGCAGCTTTCCACGCAACCGCCGTTTGTGATGAACAGCAGATCGTTCTCGGTCAGGTCGATGTTGGAGACCTCGCCTGCGTGCTCCACGGTGACAGAACTTGCCATCTTGCGGTCGCCCTGAATGTCGAATTTGACATCTGTGACCTTGGTTTCGTAGTGGAACTGCACGCCGAAACTCTTCAAGTATTCGGTCATGGGCAGAATGATGGACTCATACTGATTGTAGCGGGTAAAGCGCAGAGCCGTAAAGTCCGGCAGGCCGCCGATGTGGTGGATGTAGCGCTTGATATACCGCTTCATTTCCAGTGCGCTGTGCCAGTTCTCAAAAGCGAACATGGTGCGCCAGTACATCCAGAAATTGGTGTTCAGCACTTCATCGTCAAAGAAGTCGGTGATCTTTTTGTCCTGCAGCTGCTCATCAGGGGTGAAGAACAGCTTCATGATCTCCATGGCACCCTTATCGGACAGGCCGAACTTGCCGTCGGTGTGGGCATCCTGACCCTGATCGACGGTTGCACGGCAGAGCGAGAAGTTGGGGTCTTCCTTGTTCAGCCAGTAATACTCGTCCAGCACGCTGGCACCCTCGGTTTCCAGCGAAGGAATGGAGCGCAGCATATCCCACATGACCTCGAAATGGTTGTCCATCTCACGGCCGCCACGCATCACATAGCCGACATCATACTTGTAGCCGTCGCAGGCACCGCCGGGAATGGGGTCCTTTTCGAACACATGCACATGCTCACCCCGCATCTGGCCATCACGCACCAGATAGCAGGCAGCGGTCAGGGCTGCCAGACCGGAGCCGATGATATAAGCGGATTTATGATCTACACCCTCGGGCTTCTTCGGGTGTGCAAAAGCTTCGTAATTGCCACTGGAATAATACATAAAGAACGTACCTCCTTGATTTTATTCAGCATCTTCATGCTTTCCTCATGGCAATAGTATACCCCGCTTTCCCGGGCGGGAACAATCAACAAACAAGGGCTGATGTTTAAATTTTGAGCAACCGGCCCTATTTGCTGGAAATAAGAACAAAATGTGACAAAATGATTCTCCCCGCTGCTCCGGTCACCCGGGACAGAGGGGAGAAGATAAAACTTGCTGCTTTTCCGCTGGAATGCCGTCTCAGATACTGCCAGCGTGCTGCGCGGCCTTTTGCATGGCAAAGCGCTCATAGGCCGGTTTGGGCAGAAGGATCCGTCCGGCAAGGGGCTGCACCTGTACGCGAACCTCTTCTTTCGGGACGCACTCGCCGTCTGCCGTTGCCACAATGGGGCCAAGTCCGTCTGCAGCTTTCAGGGTCACGCTTTTTGCCCGGCGATAAATGAAATACGGTTCCACCTCCGGCAGAAGATGACCGTTACGGAAGTGCCGGCCGTTTTTGTACAGGCCAAGCAGTTTTGCAATGGTCAGGCGGCTCACCTTGCGGATGATATACACATCCAGCCAGCCGTCATCGGGCCGGGCTTCGGGTGCAGCACAGAAACCTCCGCCATAAGTGCGGCCATTGCACACAGCGCACATCAGACAATCCACTGTCATGGTCTCGCCATCAATCGTGTATTCCACCCGGCGTCCGATAGGACCACACAGCTGCTGAACGATGGAAAGTGCATAGGCCATCTCTCCGCCGCACAGCGGGATGCGCCGGAATTTCGGGATTCCATAGGCCACCTGCGCATCCAGACCGGCGGCGCAGATGGTCGCCGAAAGGCCGAGACTCGTCTCCATCAGGTCGATGGGCACTTCTCCTCCGGCAAGCTGGGCATCCAGATCCAAAAACTCTTCTTTTGTGCCGAAGGTACGCAGAAAGTCATTTCCACTTCCGAAGGGCAGGCAACCCACAGCGGCGTTTTTGTATCCGTAAGCGCCGGTAAGCGCTTCGTTGAAGGTGCCGTCGCCGCCTGCTGTATAGATGTGAAGCGTCTCCCCTGTCTGCCGGGTCTGTTCTGCTGCCGCATGGGCCAGTTCCCGTGCATGGCCCGCATGGGTCGTGACCTGAATGGTATATTCCTGCGCGGAAAGCCCTGCCCGGGCAGCCGCTTCTTCGATTTGCCGGGGCAGTTCCCGGGTACAGTCGGTCTTTCCGGCGGTGGGATTCAAGATAAACAATATCTGCATGATTTCCTCCTGCATTTGCTGTTATTTCTATGATAGCAGAAAAAACGCAGGATGCAAGCGAAATCATAAGGTTGCGGGTTCATCTGCTCGGAGGATGACCGTTCCCTCGGCAGTACAGTCTGCCGTCCAGTGCTGGCCTGCAGCCGCCTGCCCGGAAGCAATGCGGTCGGCCAGTGCCTGCTCCACGGCACGGTCAACGGCACGGCGCAGCTCCCGTGCCCCGTAGGCAGACTGTGCCTTTGCTGCAAGGGCCTGCCCCACACGCGGGGTGTGCCGCAGCTGGTAGCCGCTGCGGGCAGCACGAGCTTCCAGCTGACAGAGCATTTTTTCCGTGATGGCACAAAGGCTTTCTTCTGCCAGCGGGCGGAATACGATCATCTCATCCAGACGCCCGACCAGCTCCGGACGGAACCACTTTTTAGCCTCCTCCACAGCCTGTGCCGACTGCTTTTCAAACAACGCTTCGCTGCCGGGCGTAAAGCCCAGCGGAGCAGACTGGCCGGCCAGAAACCTCGCCCCGAGGTTGGAAGTGAGCAGAACGATGGTATTGCGGAAATCCGCCTTGCGGCCCATGGCATCGGTCAGTTGGCCGTCCTCAAGGATCTGCAGCAGGATGTTCTGGATATCTGGGTGAGCCTTTTCGATCTCATCGAACAGCACCACGCTGTAGGGGCGGCGGCGCACCGCTTCGGTCAGCTGACCGCCCTCATCGTGGCCGAGATAGCCCGGCGGCGCACCCAGCAGCCGGGCTGTTGTGTGCTGCTCCTGATACTCCGACATATCAAACTTGAGCAGGGCTTTCTCGCTGCCGAACCAGCCGACGGCCAATGCACGGGCGAGGGCCGTTTTACCCACGCCGGTCGGCCCGAGAAACAGCATCGCCCCGATCGGCCTGCCCGGTTCGCCAAGTCCTGTCCGGCTGCGGCGGATGGCTCCTGCCACGGCGGCAACGGCCTGCTTCTGCCCTACGATCTCTGCATTCAGCCGGTCCTCCAGCCTGTCCAGCCGTTCCCGCTCCTGCTCCCCTACCCGCTCTGCAGGCACGCCGCTGGCCTGCGCCACTACCCGGGCAATATCATCCGGTTTCAGAACGGGCTGGGTGCGCTTTTCCTGTTCGGCACAAATGCGGGCCGCCGCGCAGGCTTCGTCCATCAGATCGATAGATTTATCCGGCAGGAAACGCCCCGGCAGATATCGTACCGATAATTCGACCGCTGCCCGCAGTGTTTCTGGCGGGAGCCTTACGCTGTGGTATCGCTCGTAACGGGGTGCAAGGCCCTCGAGGATATCCAGGGCCTGTTCCGGCGTGGGTTCCTCCACCTGCACCCGCCCGAAGCGGCGTTCCAGCGCAGCATCCTTCTGGATATGGGTGCGGAACTCTTCGTTGGTCGTGGCACCGATGATCTGCATCTCGCCCCGTGCGAGGACTGGTTTCAGGATGCTGGCTGCATCGATTGCGCCTTCCGCCGCCCCTGCGCCCACGATGGTGTGGAACTCGTCCACAAACAGGATTGCGCTGCCGTCCCGCACCAGTTCTTCCAGCAGATTCTTGAAACGCTCTTCAAAATCGCCGCGGTACTTGGTGCCCGCCACAAGGCTGGCCATATCCAGTGCCAGCAGCCGTCGGCCTTTCAGCGCCTGCGGAACGTTCCCGGCAGAGATGCGCTGGGCAAGACCCTCAGCAAGAGCTGTCTTGCCAACGCCCGGTTCCCCCACAAGGCAGGGGTTATTTTTCTGGCGGCGGCAGAGGATCTCGACCATGCGGTCCAGCTCTGCGTCCCTGCAGAATACCGGATCCAGTTCCCGTTCGGCGGCGCGGCGGGTCAGGTCACGGCAATATTTATCGCTGGCACGGCTCCCGCGGGGTGCACTGACCGTTGCGCGGGACTGATACGGAAGCACAAATTGCCCGGAAAGCTGGCGGCATTCCCGCACAGCTTCGGTGAGCGACAAGCCCATGGAGGCCAGCAGCAACCCGGCAGTACAGCCGTCATCCTCCAGCATGGCGCAGAGCAGGTGTTCCGGTTCTGCACGGGAAATGTGTGCGTTTTGTGCCCCGATGATGGCGTAATCCATCGTGCGGCGCAGATCGGGTGCAAAGGCGCAATGGTCCAGATGCCGTGCAGGGGCGCATCGGTTCTCGGCCAGCTGACGGCGCACCGCCTGTTCCGTGATCCGCTTTCCGTTCAGGAACCGTGCTGCGGCGCTGTCTTCCTGCCGGAGCATAGCCAGCAGAAGATGCCCGGTATCGGCTTTTTCGCAGCCGAAGTTCCCAGCCAGCTCCACAGCCGTGCGCAGCAGCCCGGCTGATTCCCGTGAAAAGCCCCTGTACCCGCCAAAGCCCATTTTCTCCCAGATGCTCATTGCTTTGCTCCTTGCTGATCAAAAATCATTTGCACAAGAAGTATAGCCCTGAACGGGCGAAAAAAAACAGCTGTTTGTGTCGGGGCATGAAACATAAAAAGGGAGACACCTTTCGGCATCTCCCTTTCATCGATGCGGTTACTCCATCTCGGCCAGAGCCTTTTTCAGGTTCTTGGCGATCTGATCCGGGCAGCTGGTG
>ERZ837487.330-NODE-330-length-72068-cov-11.817339_pt1 | contig 72068 bp, 60 predicted proteins | sample MGYA00519911_ERZ837487 | MGnify/ENA primary metagenome ERZ837487 (study PRJEB31850, sample SAMEA3708818) | human gut metagenome | biome: human gut; feature: human-associated habitat; material: faeces | place: China | collected 2014 ... | reverse complement strand
TTGGAAAACTCACGCTTGAATCCCAAGTAGATACCGATAACAACAATCGCCATCAGCACAAGGCGCTGTGCGTTGCTTAAAAACCAGTTATAAATTTTCCTTTTAATCCAACTGCCATCTTCATCCGACTTATGTTTTATAAATTGTATAATAGCACCTAAAAAATTTAGGAGAGGGTGATAATTTATCATCCTCTCCTATTATTATCAATAAAATCCATGAGCTCTATTATAAGCATTACATATCATATTTGAATTTTTTATCAATATATACATTGCGATAAATGGACCTATTCCGCACAAAAGCAATCCAAAAAGAAGCCATAATAAAACCGTCGTACCATTTTCCTGAAAATTCATTCCATATTTAGGCGCATTTGCTGCAAGTCTGTTTCCAAGTTTGTAATACCAATACCATGAATATATACCACAGGTTATAAATGATAATACAATAAACTGCACTAATCCTGCCGTACTCTGACCGTCACCTTCGCAAGCGATATTTACATCATGTGCCATTTTATATAGAAAATAGTAACCATAAATGCCACAAGTTATAAGGTTAAGAAGTATGTATGAAATCAATCCTCTGTCGTCTTTTAATTTCTCTCCGTTATAATATCCCTGCCCTGAATTTGGATTCGAACCATTAAAACTCTGACGCACCTCATTGATTGCACTTCCCAATTCTTTCTCAGTAGAATTAAACATATCATTTGCAGCCTTTGAAAACGACTCCGCTGATGAAAACTGCGTCCCACAATATGGACAAAACTTTGTATTATCAGGAATCGGTTTTCCACAATTTTTACAATACATATCATTCCTCCTCATTTTCATTTTTTGATTATTTTTAAAATTTGAAATATAATATTATGCTGTGGTTCAAAAACCACAATATCATTATTTCCGGCTATCATTCTATACAGATATACTGCACAAAATAACAACAAAACAAAACCTGTAAATACTTTATATATTACTGCATTTATTTTGTTTCTCATAAGAAAAACACAAACCATACACGGTGGAAAAATAAACAATGGATGATAATAGAATGCCTTTTTAAAATCAAATCTCAGACAGGCTAACCATGCTCTAGACATACCACAGCCTGCACAGGATACTCCCGTGATAAATTTAATCGGGCAGGTTATCCCAAAACATTCCAAAAAAATATATAAAATAACAACTGCCGAAATAGCTGAAATCATTCCTCTTTTTTCTTTCATTAAACTTTTTACCATCATTGCCATACCAGCCCAAATCAGTATTTATTAATCAACATTTTACATTATATGTTACTGTCTGTTATATTTTGTAATTTTTAGCAAATATTTTGTAACTTTTGACACTTTCACATCAGTAAGCAGGATTTGTAAATCCCATAATATGTGCTCTCTTAAAATCTGAACGATACCAATATGAAGATGATTTATAATATGTATATATTTTTACTTTCCTTGTGGCATTAGTCCCAATGCCTGTATTTCCCTCTGCCATTGTCAATGAATTTCCATTTACTGCTATCACTATGCCTGTATGATCTGGTGTTATATCTTCATCATTATCAATCGCCGCAAAATCCCCAACATTTGGTGTGTAATCATTTACTGTTGAATTTTTATTCATGCTTACACCTGTTCCTGAATTATACCATGACGCAAAACTGTGGTATCTTCCTAATGCATTATAATCTTTAGCCCACAATGATGTAGACGCATATTTTGGTACTATTGAATTTATCTTACTATTTGAATATCCTGCATTTGCCATTGCCGTTCTTGCAATATAATCGGCATAGATAACGCAATATGGTGTAAGATAACTTGCTCCATACCATTTCTGATAAAAGCGTCCCGCTGTTCCCACTGAAGTAACCGCAAGATTGTATATATTCTGTTGAACATTTCCATTTGGGGCAGACGGCTGTTGGATTTGCGGATTTTGTGACACCGTTGACTGCTGCTTGGATTTCAGATTATTTTCAACATCACTGCTTAACGCAAACGCATACTTATAACCGCCTGATACCGGATATTTTATCTGTGTATAATTCCCTTTAGTTCCTAATATCATAACATTATCATTTTTTGCGACATAACCATAATATTTTCCACCGTTTCTTCTGTATGTATTAAATCTGCCATTTGATTTATATGTACTTCCACCGGTAGCCGTCAAAATCCTGTTAGTAGCAATATATCCCGTTTTTGTCCTGTTTTTTGCAATCGGATATGTCACTTTTGAATACTTTCCGGTAACAGTAATAACTTTAATCTCATCGGTCGCATATATCCAGCCATATCCTCTTGTTAATGCAGTATTAGAATACACTCTCGTATTAGAGGTATTTATCGTATAACATTTTCTGGTTGCTGCTCCCGCTTTTTTTGTATTTGTCCCTGCTATAAAAGAACCTGCCAAAATAATAAGTGCAAAACAAATAAATTTTAAATTTTCTCTCATAAACTTCTTCATAAAAACCACCTGTCCTTTCTTTTTTTATAAGAATATATCACGCTCTTTTGCATATCATATAAGTGTTTCCGGTCTTTTCATATATTCTTACTGACCTTTTGTTTGTTAGCGTTAAGGATAGCCGCAATCCGGATTACTGCCTGCTCATATAAAATAAAGACTTTGCCTACCAATTCCTTAACTTGAATTTAGTATAACAAAGTCTTTATGTAAAAATTTATAATGCTCTTTTTATCAAAAATAATGTAACTTTTGACAACTCTTTTATTTAATTTTTACTTTTTTTACCGAGCTCCACGCACCCGTATATGTCTTTCCGCCTATCTTTGCAACTTCTCTTATTCTAAAATAAAAAGTTTTCTTTCTCTTAAGCCCTTTTCCTGTCCACTTTCCGTTTTTCAGATAAGGATATGTCTTTGATGACATTGATTTTTTAAACTTTGAATTATTTGCTGCCTGTATCTGGCATTTAACATTATTATATTTTTGTTTCTTCCATGTACAATTTATTTTTCCTCCGGATAAAGCCTTTACTTTAAATTTTGAAACCTTTCCCGGCAATACTGTAACTTTTACATTCTTCTCCTTACCATAATATTCGTCTGTCTCATCAACAATTATGGTTATCGTCGCTTTTCCGCATCCTTTTATACTGACAAGACCATCTCTGCTTACTGTCACAACTTTTTTATTTGAACATAAATAAGTAACCTCTCCAGTGCCGGTCACTCCTTCATCAATATAAAACTTTGAGTTTCCTATACGCTTAGTCACCGAACTCTTTGCATAAATCTGAGCATCCTCTTTGTCATCATCCGGACTTTCCGTCGGAGTCTGCGTCGGTGGTACAGTTATTTTAGCCGTAGGTATCGGTGTCGCTGTAGGACTTTTGGTCGGCATCACAGTCGGTGTAGGGCTTGGTGTTGCCGTAGGACTTGGCGTCGGTTTTACTGTTGGTGTAGGACTTGATGTTGCCGTAGGTGTCGGACTCGGACTTGCTGTTATTGCCGGTGATGTTGTGGCACAAGTCGGTGTTTTTGATGGCACAGATGGTGTTTCTTTTGCAACACCTGTTGGCATATCATTTGCATTTTTATTATATTTATTCATCCCTGTTACAGTGAAATATACTTTTATAATATCGCCTTTTTTAACAGGGCAGACACCCAAACCATCAATAGATGTTTTGTTGTTGTCAACAAGTGTTAAACAATCATCCTTAACCGGTCCTTCATATATATTTTTAATATTATATCTATAACTATATTCATCACTTGACCCTGCAAAAGACCATCCCCCCTCAGCATTTACTTTATACTTATCTGCTCCGACTGTCACATAAGTAGGCACAAGTTTAAAATCATAATTTAAGGCTCCCTTGTATAAATTCGTTGAAAGTATCATTAAAAATATATTATCAGTATCATTTTCTGCTTCATAACTTATAGAATAATTTCCATCACCTATAACATCAACATTTTTCTCTCCCCATATATCCTCAGTCCATTTATCATCTGATACATAGTTAAATCCAACATTAAATCTATCCATATTACCCTTTGTGGCATCTGTTACCGTCCCATCTGATGCGACTGTTCCGGCATAAGACCATAAATTAATATTTGACAAATTTATATGCAAAGCGGGACGCACAGCACCACTTGTACCATTCACGCTATAGTAGTCATTGTTGCCGTAGCCGTAGCCATTATGAAGTACATAAGATGCACTGTACCCCGATCCCCCCGGCGTACGTGTCCACCAATCCCCATTTCCTAAATATGAACTATCCTCTGATGACCATGCCCCACATTGTTTAGCATATTCCGTATTCTTTGCTTCTCTTGTTTTACTGCTAACATTATATTTACTGTCAAACCCATATGATGTATTACTTGCCTCAGAGACTGACAACAGATATACTTTATCCCATGTATTATTTCCTCCATCTGTTCCGTAATCCGGATTATCCTCATTTACCATATAAGTCATCTTTATCGCATTCTGCTCTGCCACAGAAAACGCATTGTCTAAAAAATTATCACTTGTAAAACTTTTTTTATCCTTATTTGCTGACGCACCATATCCATTAAGCCAGCTTCTTATCGTACTGTTTTCCCATGTAACATCTGTCTTAGTTTCATTATATGCTTTTGCGTCAAGATTTTGGTCTGCAATAACAAACGCATTATCACCGTTTACTGACAGCACATGCCACTTTATCGGCTGCTTTGCATCATTCTCATCTGCTACCCCGTCTCCGTTTGTATCGTTCTGCCAATAATTTCCGAAATATATACAGTCCCATGTCGATACTCCGCTGCTGTCCGTTGTGGGATTGTTCAAACCATAATTCTGAACATTTTCCTTAGCCATTGTAGGAATATATGATATATTTCCGAAAGCCATAGAACATACCAAAACTGATACTAATAATTTTTTAATTCTATTAATTTTCATATTATAGCACCTCATTTCTAAAATAAATTCAAATAAAAAAATATCTGCTAAAACAGTTCTACTTTCTTATTTTAACAGATATTTTTCCTTATAAATCACGATGTAATTATTATCAATTTTTTTGTAAAATAAAGCAGGATTTTGTAATATTTTTAACAATGTCAGACTTAAGCTATTATCTAAATTCCCGTATTTTTATCCAACATATTTTTTGATATAGTACAATCCTCTTTTTCCATATTTACTGCTCACATATGAACTCCATGTATAAGTCGTTACTTTTATAGTATTTTTTCCGTCTGAATTTGCATCAGTTACCGTAAAACCTGAATCCGTAACAGCTATTATTGACATTGAATGTTTACTCTGACCTATTCTGTTACTTGTCCTGATGTGAGCACCTACACCTGCGGCAGTTACGGCAGCTTTCATTTTCTGTGCCGTTAATTTTCCCGGTGCAACACGACCTGATACATCTTTAAACTTTCCCGTTGCACTCTTATCATGGCATCCGTACAATTTATATGCTATATATCTCGCATATCCGCAGCACTGGCTTCCTGCCATATAAACCTTTTTTCCGTTTACTTTTGCATAATAACTGTTTGTATATTTGCCGCCAATTCTGTAATCAGTCATTGCTACTCCATTAACTGTAAGCAGATTTCCTGAAATACTGTATGTACCTGTATTTGTCTGTGTGGTATTATTGTTGCTGTTGACATTGTTGTTTCCTGCTTCACCTTTCAGATAAATATTAACATCTGAAGTAGTTGCAAAGGCATACTTAAATCCTCCTGAAACCGGATATTTTATCTGTGTATAACCACCTCTTGTGCCTAATACCATAACTCTGTCATTTGCTGAAACATAACCATAGTAACTGCCGCCATCTCTTTTATATGTATTAAATTTTCCACGGGATGTGTATGTTGTTCCACCTGTTGCCGTAAGTATCGCACCTGTTGAAATATATCCTGTCTTTGTTCTGTTACCTGCCGGATATGATACCTTGGAATATCTTCCTGTTACCGTAATAACTGTTACCTGATCGGTTGGATATATCCATCCATATCCTCTTGTTAATCCTGTATTTGAATACACTCTGGTATTTGAAGTATTAATCGTATAACATTTTCTGGTTGCTGCTCCTGCCTTTTTTACATTAGTTCCTATAGCAAATGAACCTGCTAAAATAATAAGTGCCAAACAAATAAATTTTAAATTTTCTCTCATAAACTTCTTCATAAAAACCACCTGTCCTTTCTTATGTACTCTTACTGACCTCTTGTTTGTATCAACGGTATTCTCAATCCGCTTCGCTGTTTACTTATATAAAATAAAGACTTTGCTTACCAATCCTTTATCTTGATTTAAGTATAACAAAGTCTTTTAATAATTTATTTAATTGTATTTTTTAGCAATATTAATGTAACTTTTAGCACTTATTATTTATTGCTTGTTTTATTATAATTATTGTTTTTCTTCTTGACTCTCCTAAAAAAATAACGCTTGTTTTAAACCCTATGTATTATTCTATAACAAATTTTTCCTTTGCCGGATATGTTATTGCATATTCAAATGCAATCTCTTTAACAGACAACGGTTTAACTTTTATATCCCATGTGCATTTGCCTGTAGCTTCATCAAGTACAACATCGTCAATTCTGTTCAACATAACTTCTACTCCATCCACCTGTGAAACCGGTATCCTGTCATAAAGTCGAAGTGTTATTGTGCATTGCAGATTATTTGTGACCTCAAATATATATTTATATCTTCTTATTATTTTTCCCTGCAGCTTTTTGCTGCTCACTTCATCTGCCACTTTCCTGCTGTTGATTTTTACTCCTTTAACGCTGCCCAAATCAATCTTTAAATTTTCTGCCTTGTCAACATTCAGGAAACATCTGCGTACATAATCAGAATCAAGATATATGTCAAGCCAGCCTGAAATCATATCATATTCTTTCAAACCTTTAACATCAACATAAAAATATTCATTTTGTCCTTTTCTTGGAATTGCAAAATAATTTTTAAATATTTCTATTTTTTTCTGCCAGACCGCAACCTCATTTTCGCATTTTGGAAGTAATGTCATTTTCCACGGTAATTCAAATTCATGTAATATATCAGAATTGTTTTCTCTTACATTTACCGGAGTCATTTCAAGCATATCTTCTTTAATTCCATGCCCCCTTCTTCTTTCCCCGGAATCATTTGCCGGTAATGCCGTCATTTCCTCCTGCTTATCCACACCAAAATCATCAGTATATAGACTGAATGTATCTCCTGCATCTTGCATTTTCTTTATATATTGCGTATCTAATGCATCTTCAAGAAGATTATACTCATATGTATTAATTCCACTTGATAAAGTAATTTTTACATTATCAAACCTTTCATCAGACTTTTGATTATTAATTTTTGCAAACATAGTCATTGTGGCATATGGTTCATCTGATTTAACATCAATTTTATAATATGGCTCCCATGAAATTCCAAATGTTTCATATCCAATTTCTATGAAATATTCTCCTCCAGGTTCAGCTATCATATCCAATATTAACATCCGTTTTCCTGCATACTTATCAGAACAATCGCTACATTCATCTTCATCATCCATGTTATGAGCAAGTTTATTTATACTATTCACCAGTTGATTTGCTTCATCCAAAAGGTTAGCATACATTTTTTCAATTTTGTCACACTCTTCCTGCGTTTTATCTGTAAAATCAGACTCTAAAATATCTTTCTGCATTTTCTTAACCAGCTCATATCGGCTAAACAAATTATTTTGTTTTTGCTTCCTTGCCAATTCTTCATCACTTGGCAGCCCGGCTGGCTGTTTCATACACCTTACTTCCGATTTAGAATAACAAAGCAAACCTTTTGAAGTTCTTACATTAACATTTCTCGTAGCATCACTTAATTCGATAAGGACATTTGTTCTCTGATTTTTTGGCACAAACTTTCCCCTTTTCAAAATTTTAGCTCTATTTCTGAAAATTTTCACATCCGCATATTCCATCTCAGCAATGCAATCAGTGTCATTAATAAGGTAATCCGTACTGCCCCAATTGGGTACTCCCATTCCCATATCCATTTCATATTCAGGCATTAACCCTGTTTTTACAGCGTCATATTCTTTATCTAAAATTTTCACCGGAGTTTCAACCTCTGTATTGCCCTCATCTTCTATGTCTAATTCCTCATCAATAAATGGATTTACTGTATCCTCGTCATCATCATCATTATCGTTGTCACCTTTAAACTCCATTATTCCGGCACAATATGGACACTTAAGAAACTGTTCCGCATTGTAAAAATGTCCCTTTTTACATCTTCTTAAATTCATGTTGTTTACCCTCCTTATTTTTATTATCTCTGGTCTAATAACAATGATGAGTAATTTAAGTCTTCACCGTCATATTGGTCAAGATTTAAATCAGCCGTACTATAATCACTATTTCCACTCTGCTTCTCCTCAAGTGCCATTTTCTGACCTTGTAATAATTTATCAAAAGCATATGTATCCATATAATACTCACCATCAACTTCATAAATATATGATGCAACTGTTTGAGTATCCTCTCCTTTATCACCGCTCATTCTAAATGTCATATCTGACTTTATACATCTCTGCAAATTACAGCCCGTTTCTACAACATCTTTCATTGTTTTGTTCAATGTTTCTATTGTATCAACATCTCCGCCATCTTCATCATCATCTTCACTTAAAGCATTGTTTAATTTCTGAACATCAAATTCTTCAAAACTGCTTTGTTCAAAACTTATCTCAACATTACTTCCATACACTTCCTGCAATGTTTTTTTCAATTCATTAAGCTCTTTTTGCATACTGCTTTCATCTTCAGGATATTCAAAATTTTCAATATTTTTATCAGGTGTCAGGTCATTTAGCTCTGTACCGGAATAATCCTGTATGGCTTTTAGATATTTGCTCTGCACATCATATATCTGTGAGTCCTCGTCATAATAATCTTCATCCTGATTTTCTGAATTCTTAAAAGTTAAATCACTATAAGCAAATACTCCTTTTTCCCATGTACTCTCTTTATTATTCAAAAAATGTATACTAGAACTAATCTTATCCAAACTCTCTCCGGCAGTGTATGTACCGGCTATACTATTGTTTTCATACCTAGTCAATTTGCCTTTTTTAATCGTAAAATATATTCCATTATCTACAAATATTTTACTATTCTTAAGTTCAAACTTTATAACATTTCCCTCAAAATCAAAATCTCCTGAATAAGCAATACCTCGTGACATTTTTCCATCCTTGTTAATAAAAATATCATTCTCTCCTAAATCACTAATCCACAATCCCTTAAATTTTTCAATAGTATTACTTTGATTTTTACTTTCATAATTTCCACTATTTACAACTGAACTACCCACACCACATCCTGAAAATGCAAGCATACTACAACATATAATACATAAAAATCTTTTTCTCATATAGTAATTCCTCCTTGTATCTTGTAAATTAAATATCTCGCTGATTCGCTCGGATGAAACAAATTTATTTGTTCCATCCGAGTTTTACCTTTGCGTAAAAAAGTAAAGACTTTGTATATTAAACTATTATTCCTAATTTAATATAACAAAGTCTTTTTTGAAAAATATTTAATTGTAACTTTTGTCAATAAAAATGTAATTTTTAGCACATAATATAATTATATTTTCAAATATCCAAACAAAAATATTACAATTTTTAATTATCTAATATTTAAATTTACTAAAGCATATGTTCCTGATAATCCCGCATATTCTGATGCTATCTGACAATCTATTTTTAACTGTGATACACCACTTACATCTATTGTCACATTCTTAGGTATCATTTCTGCTTTTAAATCAGTATATTGTGCTAATAATTTTCCATCTCCATATATCAATAATATACAATCGTCTTTATATTTATCATCACAATGACCATATGTAAATGATAACATATTACATTTATTGTCTAAATTATATATTACAGAATTGCTATTTCCATTGCTACTGCTATATATATTATATACCACTGAATTCTGATACATATATCCCGCCATCTGCACTGATTTATTATATTCCACTGCCCCATATGTTTGATATGGTTCTGATATGTCTACCACTCTTGTTCCAGTAGATATACTGACCAGCTCACTTGAATTTTTCTCATGAAATTTTATATTTGACAATCCATATGTTCCTGACAATCCCGCATATCCTGATGCTATTTGACAGTCTATTTTTAACTGTGATACACCACTTACATCTATTGTCACATTCCGTGGCATCATTTCTGCTTTCAAATCAGTATATTGTGCTAATAATTTTCCATCTCCATATACCAGTAATATACAATCATCTCTATACTTTCCATCATAATGACCGTATGTAAATGATAACTTATCGCATTTATTATCTAAATTATATATTACAGAATTGCTATTTCCATTACTACTGCTATATATATTATATACCACTGAATTCTGGTACATATATCCCGCCATCTGTACTGATTTATTATATTCTACTGCTCCATATGTTTGATATGGTTCTGATATATCAACCACCCTTGTTCCCGTAGATATGTCCACTGCTTCATTTGAATTTTTCTCATGAAACTTTATATTTGACAATCCATATGTTCCTGACAAACCCGCATATCCTGATGCTATTTGACAGTCTATTTTTAACTGTGATACACCACTTACATCTATTGTCACATTCCGTGGCATCATTTCTGCTTTCAAATCAGTATATTGTGCTAATAATTTTCCATCTCCATATACCAATAATATACAATCATCTCTATACTTTCCATCATAATGACCGTATGTAAATGATAATTTATCATATTTATTATCTAAATTATATAATACATAGTTACTATTTCCATTGCTACTGCTATATATGTTATAAACCACTGAATTTTGGTAAACATATCCTGCCATCTGCAACGACTTATTATATTCCGCTGCCCCATATGTTTGATATGGTTCTAGTTCTGTATCATTTGTTTTTTCATTTTCTTGTGGTTTATTCGTAGGCTCTGTTTCTCGTGTTGGTTCTACTGTCGGCTCTGGCCTATATGTTGGTTCCGTCGTAGGCTCTGGTTTATGTGTTGATTGTGGTTTTTCTGTCGGTACTGTAACAATTTTGTTTCTAACCACTTTTACACTACATCTATAATTTTTATTTTTATATTTAGCAACAACAGCAGTATTGCCTACATTCTTTGCCATAATTTTTCCATTTTTTACTACTGCTACACGCTTATTCAAACTACGCCATTTTACTTTTTTTGTTGCTGCTCCAATCAATCTTACTTTTATCGTCTTTCCTTTTTTCAATGTAACAGACTTTTTACTTAACGTTATATGCTTTTTTGCATCAACATTTTTCAAATTTAAGTTTCCAAATAATATAGAAACCATACAAACAACAACTAATATATTTAATTTGATACTTTTCTTCATATAATTCATATCCTCTCTTTCTCTTTTATAAATTACTTTATTCAATATAAAAAACTTTACTTCAACAAAAATCTTGTTTACTAAATTTTTATCTTAGATTTCAAATATTTATACTTTCTTAAAAGCTAATACTTATAAATACAAACTCTTTTCATTATATTTCTATATAATCAATATAAGACAATATCATCTCCACGAAAAATGCCCTCACAGAAAACAGTTCCATCTTTTGATACAAAGTAATATCCTAAGTTAGTAAAATGGTCTTGTACAAACTCACTTATTTTTATAGCCCAGTATTTTTTTCCTTTAAATTTATATGGAGTATCAGCAGTTGAGACATAGGCATATTCACTACCCATAAAAGTTTTTACTTTTTTTACAGCCTGCTTTTTCGTAATATTTCCCTTTGCTTTTTTTACTATAATAGTACACTTTAATATTTTACCATTTACTTTAGCTGATATACTTGTTTTTCCTACTCTGCGTCCAACAATTTTATTTACCTTTTCTGAAGTTTTTGATATATCTGAAATTCTTCCTGTGGCAATTTTACTGTTTTTGTAAGTCCATTTAATCTTTGAAGCATTTCCAATCAATTTTAACTTTTTACACTCACCAACTTTTACAACAATCTTACTTTTGTTAAATTTATATGCCGCACTAGCTTTTTTATCACACAACAGAAATATTGTAAATATACACATTAAAAATATTATTCTTTTTAACTTCATAATTTTCCACCTCTATATATTATAATATCAACATCTACTGTTTTATAATTTCGTTCCGCATGATTCACAGTAGCCGTCTCTCCATGATTTGTCACCAAGTACTCTACCACATGAAGCACAAAATTTTGGTTTTACCGAATTTTTTGCAGCAGTTACATTTGATATTTTTCGTTCTGACGAATTCATCGACATCATATTCGCTTTGTATTCTGAATCTAAATCTAAATATCTCCTTATGTCATAATATACCCTTACCAAAAAACACCCTATTAAAAATAAATATAATAATGTCCATATAGGTTTTCCATACATTTCCTGTCTCCATACCCTTAATACTGATTTTTCTTGTACATATGCATCAAATACAATCATAATGCTAATAAATCCACCAAAAGCCGCCGGAAACTTTAACCATGCAGGTCCATAATCTTTCTTGTGCTGTGGATTAAATATCTTCTTTTCATATTCTTTTTTAGTCATTGAAATTTCCTCCTTAACTTCTGTAAAATCATTAAGTTAAACAGATATTCTCAATCCGCTCTGCTACTTAATCATAACACTATTACTGTTTTGCCTAATATACTTACATAAAATAATAAATAAAGACTCTGTTTACTACATCCTTGTTTTAAATTTAGTATAACAAAGTCTTTTTTAAAAAATATTTAATTGTAACTTTTGTCAATAAAAATGTAATTTTTAGCAATTATATTTTTTATCTATCATTGCAAAATTTTATTCGTCTGTTCCTATTAAAACTTTTTTTCCTTCAAATGCAAATCCATAATGTCTGATATTTTCTTTTTTCACTCCCGCTTTTAACAGCTCTGTATCATATTTCTTTTCTTCTATCTGTTGCAATGCAGATTTTACCGTTTCTTCTAGTGATTTTTCCATCGAATGATTGATAACTTTAAATTCAAGTATCAATCCCGGTAAATTGCTATTTTCTGTATCTCTCGGTATCATCATTACATCGTATCGTCCAAAACCACTCTCTTTATTTGACTTTATTATATAGTCTTCTCTTTTATCGACCATAAGTCCAAGTACAAATCCATGGTAAAAGTTCTCCGGGCGTATTCTTGATTCTTCTTTTCCTGCAACATCAAAACTGCTAAATGTATCAAGTGCTATATCATTCATATAACTGTTCATGGCATAAAGGTCACCCGCAAGCATTGCTTCAATAAAATCACCTGTCATATTAGATCCATTGTCAAACCATTCTTCTATCATTATCTCGAACATTTGCTCAACTTCTTTATTTGTTAATTTTAATGTATAATATCTTTTTCTAAAATCTCCTTCATATCTAATCTTGACAACCCTAAGATAACCACTTGCAAGCAACAGACTCCATACAGCATTTTCTCTCTTTTCAAGCTGATTATAAACTATCTGTTCGTCTATCCTTTTCTCTATAACTCCACCCTCAATAAGTATCTCCATTGTCTTTTTAAGATTTGGTGACCCTGTCTTTACTAACTTATTTACAAGTCCATTTGAACTGGAGTCTGCCCAATATGAACCAAACTTTCTTGCTTTAATAAAATTAAGTATCGACCACGGATTATATATATCATTTTTGTTTCCAAAAGTAAATCCATCATACCACTCTTTTACGCTTTGCTTTTTTTCTGACAATTCATATTTATCAAGTGCTAAAAACACTTCTTCTTCAGTAAAACCAAAATCTGTTTCATACTGTTCAGATGTTGTAGTCACTACCAACAGATTATTCAAATCCGAAAATATACTTTCCTTGGACACTCTCGTAATACCTGTCATTATCGCCCTTTCAAGATATGGGTTTGTCTTAAATGTATAGTTAAAAAAACTTCTTGTAAATGCAACAATCTCATCCCAATATCCATTTACATATGCTTCCTGCATTGGTGTATCGTATTCATCCAAAAGGATTATTACATTCTTTTTATAGTATCTGTTTAAAAAACATGAAAGATTGTTAATAGCTCTATATATGGTCTCACTTGAGATATTTTTATTTGCATTTATATCTTTTGAATACTCATCTAATTTCTTAAAGAAATTTTTTTCTGCTTCAGACAAAATATCACTCTCCAAAAGATACGCATGACTCTTATAGGTTTCGTTTATAATAGCAACCATATCATTCTTAGCATCTCTAAAAGTATTAGACTTTATCCCCGCAAAACTCATAAATATAACCGGATATGTTCCCTGAATTTCACGATACTTTTTTTCTTTCCAAATATCCAGTCCCTCAAACAACTCTCCCCTGTCCTTATATTCAACTGAAAAGAAACATTTTAGCATATCCATGTTTAATGTTTTTCCAAAACGGCGTGGTCTTGTTATTAGCGTAACATCATCCTGATTTTCCCACCATTCTTTTATAAACATCGTCTTATCTATATAAAAACAATCATTTTCAATTATCTTATCAAATCTCTGTTTTCCGATACCTACTACTTTCGCCATACAGACACCCCCAAAAAATAAAATTTTTCACGCATTTGTTATTATTCACACATCATCACTTTGCTAATTATATTAGCATTTTGATAATAGAAAGTAAAGAAAAAGAGCCTGTACTTTTATATTAGATTTTAAAATTTTGATACTCTGTCATAATCTAATACTTATAAATACAAACTCTTTTCATTATATTTCTATATAATCAATATAAGACAATATCATCTCCAAGAAAAATGCCCTCACAGAAAACATTTCCATCTTTTGATACGAAATAATATTATCTCTCTTTAATAACTTTATAAATTAAATATTATTTCTTCTTATATTTCTTTATACTTGAAGCCATTATAGCATATCTTTCGCAGTAATATCCGGATGCCGCTCCCATAAATTCTCCTTTTACTGTAACTTTTTTTCCTACATACTTTGACATATTTGCCTTTAAATATGCGCATTGAATCATTATTCTTTTTTCACTTGACTTCTTTTCCCAAATTGAACATTTACACTTTATTTTTTTATTTAAAATCAAGTCATAATTCAATATCTTTTTTCCATTACCTGCTATAGCATGATGTTTTACCACTTTTCCGGTTAAAGTCACTATTTTAAGCTTATCACCGTCATATATCTTAGCTTCGGCACATTGAGTTTTTCCCATAACTCCAGTAAACAACACTGTAATTAACACAATATAATTTAGTATATTCTTTAGATTTTTCAATTTTTCTTCTCCTCCCTCTTTACAAATACAAATCACGGTTATCTTCCGTATTTTTATATAATTGTATTTTTGTGTACTTTTTAGCCTTAAGCATCTTCTTTAGTGCCGCCTTATATTTTTTATAACTTGTTTCCTTTCCATTTATCTTATAGGAAGTATAATATACAGTCATTCCGTAAAAAGATTCCTTATGTTTTGCCTGCTTTTTATATGACTTATCGTCCGTTCCTGAATACTCCGCCTTTTTAACTATTTTTCCGTTATTTTTAATTTTATAATATGTCCCCCAATATGCACCTGTATGTGCATCGTTAACTAATATAATTTTTGATTTTTTATACCATTCAAATCCATGACATAATAAGACTTTTTTTACCTTACCTTTTACATATCTAAATATTTTTACACTCCCGTCAGCCCAGCAGGCTTCTGGATTTTCTACAACCAGTTCTTTTATTCCATCCCCGTTTAAATCAATGCAAGCAAATTTATAATTTTTTGTTTTATTGACATCAGGGGCACTGGAATAATCCTCTCTCCACTTATGTTTTTCTTTACTTAACAGCTTTCTATAGGCAGTTATGGCTTTTTTATTTGTATCTTTTGCATATGTCTTTACAGTTTTTATATTAATTCCCGTTATCATAAGTGCTGCAATCAATATAAGTGATAATATTTTTTTACTTTTCTTCATTCTGTTCATATTCTTGTCCTTTCTTTAATCATATTTTTGCTTTACAACAAATCAGAATACTCAATTCTATATCCACCAGTATATAAAGTATGGTTATCCAATCCACATCTCAAACCAAAATGTGGATCTGCGTCCTCCCTCTCTCCTATTATATTTACCTTTAATTTTCCATTTTTTACGATAACTGTTTTCATCCATTCTGCCTGTTGTGCTCCACCATATATGATAAATCCTTTATGTCCGATATAGGCATATACCTCACTATGTAACGCTTCTACACTTCCTATCTTTTTAATTTTTCCTTTTTTCCAGTCATATACATAAAATCTGGCATCTGCCTCTGAAGACCCTGCTCTTACTATCAATTCTGCAACACTATCGTTATCAATATCTGTCAGATAATAGCCGCTAATATACTTCTTTCCTAATGAGTTATCAGTATTATAGCTTTTTACTATCTTTCGATATGCTTTTTTTATTTTCGCAGGCATTTTTTTTACACACTTTTCTTTAACAATTTTACTCAATTTTTTATTATATTTTTGTGCTTTTTTATATTGCCCTTTCTTATAATACTTTAAAACTTTTTCGATATTTTTTGTATCCGAACTCACTGAAGCAGCAAATACATTTACATTATTTGCTAACCCGTTAAAAAACAATATAACAGCTACTACAGCCGCTAATATCCTAATACTTTTTTTCATTATCACAATTCCTCCTTACATCTTTTCTGCTTTTCTTAAGTTTCACATTTATAGTTCTTCCTTCAAATTTAATCCCATCCATATTTTTTAGGTATCTTTTTTCCCCATCCCGTTATTGCTTTCTTTTGTTTTCCGTTATATTTGCAGGTATATACTTTGTATTTCCAGTCACTTTCACGGACTACATAGTAATATATTTTGTTATTTTCAAACTTAAGTAAATTACCATCGCATACTTTCTTTTTTCCACTTCCATCTAACTTAAAAACATTAATCGGATCATTACTTGGAACTCCTGAAATTGTGCTTGCAACTACATGATTTCCATCAACCAATACATTCGCAACTACTGATGTCATATATTTTTTTCGTTTCTTTTTTAAGTCATAAGCATATAATTTTATACCATCTGCTTCCATGTCTATTCCGCAATATAAATACCTTCCACTACATCCAGATACAACATAAGATTTTCCAGATATGATTTTCGTATATTTACCTGTTTTAATATCATATTTATAAATACAATTTTTAGTTTCATACGGTGATATTTTTTTTACAACTACACTGTAATAAATGATTTTTCCGTTTGTTGTAAAATCAGTAGTCGTATTTTTTGCAATGGTCTTTTTCACTCCATTTTTCTTCATTATAATTTTATATTTATACGACCCTGCTTCTTCATATTGTTTTGCCACAACAGAAATCCCTTTAATAGTTGTATTTCTATTTACACCTCGTTCAGTTACATATTTATCTTTTGCATCAGCATTTTTGCTTACTCCTAAAAATACCATTACCATAAACAACATTATTATAATCTTTGTAATTTTTTTATTCATATATATCAATCCCTTTCGTTTTTATCCATTTGGCGTCCTATTAAAACTTCAATTACAATCTGTACTGAATATCTGATACCTGCCTTTGCATATCCGCTAATATAAAATTTGTTACAAGGCTGTTAGCAACTGTCATTCTTTCATAGTCCTCACGCTTTTCCTGATTTCTTTCTATTGCAAGTAAATGATTTATATTATCCATTCTGCTTCTCTCTGCTATCTCATTACTTTCAGACAACAATGCTATCTGTTCTCGCTGGTTTTCAAGTGCTTCATTCATTTTTCCAATAACACTTTTTAATTGTTCAATTATTTTTTCAAGCAGCATCGTCTGTATTATTTTATCCAAATCATCCTCTCTTGAAGTTGAAAAATAATCATATAAATATGCTATCGGATATATGTTCCTAAAACGGCTCGGTATTATATTTATATCATATAAATCTTTACTTAACTCTGCTGCTTCTTTTCTTCTCTTAACCAAGTATTGTCTTTGCTGTTCCAGTGCCGCTCCTCTTTCCTGATACTGCCTTACTATCCAATTATAATTCTTCTTAAAATCTGACAATTCCTGCCCGTATTTGTTCATATTCTGTTTATATTCTTCTTTTATATTTTTATTATATTTATAAACATCATATAATATAGAAAAACCAATCCAAAATAAAATTGCATTAATAATAAAGAAAATAACAAGTAAAGTATATTTTCCAAATAATGTCATTATTCCAGCTATAATCGTTTCAAAAATTCCAGTTACTTCTTTATTTATACAATTATAGATATATATATTTATAACAAGTGCTATGATTGCAACGACAACAACCATTATACCTCCATCCTCCGAATAAGAGGCTTTATTTCCCATCTGTGGTTTTTGTGGCGGTGTTATATGATTTAGCTCATAATTGTTTCTCTTAATATCGTTTTCCACTTCGCTTATTTCATTATTCAATCTGTTTCCAACACACTCGATATAATATACATCTCTAAGATATGGAACTAAAAAATCCCTATTGTATCTCGCCATACTTCTCCTCCATTTAGTACATATTTTCTATTGTTATTTAACAAACACTCCCACCCATATTAATTTAAATTTCTCTTGTATTACACTGCTAATTTACAAACAGATGGTCTCTTTTTTTATAATAAATGTTATTTAACACAACTGATATTGAACAACATATTATCATCGCTATTATATCTGTAATATACTGAGATACACTTACCTCTAACTCATATGATTTAAAAATAATTATAGCAGCAAGCCATTTTATACAATTTATTACTGATGCTCCTATTATACAAAATATATATTTTTTCCAGCCATTCCTCCTCTTTTGCATCATTTCTCTCCAGACATACAGTTCAACTACACACCAAAAAACATTTATAATAATTACTATTATGTCTGCAACTTTAAATGCCTTATAAAATTCATATACAAAATATTCAGCACTCTCTGTATTAGTCATGCTTATTATGATTTTTATAGCACTACCTAAACTATACAGTATCCCAAGTAAAAATCCTGCATAGACCAAGAAATTGTGCCATTTCATCGGCAGCTCCTGCTGTCCGTTATTCATATACATATTTCCGTTTGGATTTATCTGCTGTCCCTGCTGCGGATACTGTCCATTGTTTATTTGCATATTTCCGTTTGGATTTATCTGCTGTCCCTGTTGCTGATACGGTTGCTGCTGGTACGGCTGTTTCTGTCCGTTGCTCATTTGCATATTTCCGTTTGGATTTATCTGCTGTCCCTGCTTCTGATACTGTCCATTGTTTATTTGCACACTTCCGTTCGGATTTTGGTACGGCGGCTGCTGAAATTGTTGCTGCTGATATGGCTGTTTCTGTCCATTATTTATTTGCACATTTCCGTTTGGATTTTGATACGGCGGCTGTGGAAACTGTTGCTGCTGGTATGGCTGTTTCTGTCCGTTTCCCATTTGCATATTTCCGTTTGGATTTCCCGATTGTCCCTGCTGTGGAAACTGTTGCTGCTGATTTTGATTATTTATAATGTTATTATAATTTTCTGCCTGTATTTTTTTTGCTGACTCAATTCCTAATCTGCTGCCGCAATTAACACAAAATCTTGCACTCATTTGATTTGCATATCCACATTTTAAACATCTCATGTTTTATTACCTCCTTTTATCTTTTATTATCAATACCTTACGCATAATTCTTTATAAGCCATTTAATTCTGCTTTTTGTCTGTTTTGTGAGTGATAAATTATATATCATTGTATAACCACTTCCACCTTTCCAGCCTGACGCAGCTTTTTTTGCCGTTTTATCTCTTTTCTTTATCCATTTCAATTCTGATGCAACTAATTTTTTTACCTTATTATTCGGCAATGCTTTTTTTATCTTGTTATAATCTTTGTTTAATTCCTTATCCCACAATTTATACTCCTCGCCAGAGTCCTTATTCATTTCATATTGCGAACCGGAATATGTAAATTTCTTTTTGCATTTCTTATCCAGCTTATTATAACTTTTCATATAACTTGATTTCGTTCCTGCATATGTTTTTACTGCCGAAAAATTAATTCCTGTAAATACAACTGCCATTACTAATATAATTGATAGTACCTTATGTGATTTCATTTTCATATTTTTCTCCTCTCCCTCCTTTAACCTAATAATAGGCATTTGCGAAACTATCATAATCAGTAATTAAATTGTGCATCTGTAACAAATAATGTTAGCAGTGCACTTTGTCACCGTCAGCACTTAGTCAGCGTATTTTGCTGACTTATGTACTGCTACGAGTGACAAGTAGCAAAAGCGTGCCTGCGGTATTATTTGTTACAGGTGTGCAATTAACACAACATATAACTAGTTTCGCAATCAACCAACCTAATAAGCAAAATTATTTGCTATATAATTAAAATCTTCGTAGCTGTATTCTTTTGCACCTGATGATATTCCAAGTTTTTTGCAATATTGATTTCTCTTTCTTCCGAAATTGTCAAAATTACTTTTCTCAGCAGATGTGAATACACTTCGTATCTTATTTGGATCGTCCCCTAAATTTTGATACCATGACTTACTTCCAAAATATACTACAAGTGAATTTGTTGAAAATTGTGCTCCATATCTTGCAGATATTTCATTTATCGCAAGCGTAAACCAGCAGGCTATCTCTCTGTCAGTTGCCCCTTTTCCTTTAAGCCATGTCTCTATTTCATCAACATCCATAACATAATTACGGCTGTCATATGCTACAAATTCATTTCCATAACTGTCATAATTATCTCTGATACTTGGAAGATATTTGTATTTGTAGATAACTTTTTTCTTTGCTTCTGTATTATTTACAACATTTTTATATTTTTTTACGGAAGTTATCAACTCATTTTTATATGTATTCAATTTTTGAGCCACGCCTGATTTTATTGCATTTTCAAACTCCTGCAATGCCGATAATGCACTATTTCTGTTCGTATTAATATTTTCATTTCCGGATATATCTTTTCCACTTGCTGTCTCGTCTATCTGCCCTATATTATCTTTATACTTTTTCCAAACGACATAATTTTCCTGTGCATCACCATATTGGTTACACTGACTTACCACTTTCTTAAAGTCTTTTTCTAAGCTGTCCATGTCATTTGCTTTTATTGTATTTTTTAGTTTTTTTACGGCTTTTTCGCTTGCGGACTTATAACTGCGGCATTGTTTTGTCAGCTTATTTTCTTTTATTTTTTTATTGTATTCTTTTATTTTATCTGAATATTCTTTAACTTTACTATTATACTGTTTTAACTCCGTAACCACATTGTTTAAACTTTTTATGCTGTCTTTTATTTCTTCCTCATCTGATGAGTCAATATTTTTTATCATCGCCGTAAGTTCATCAAATTTTTCTTTATTGTCGCCTAAAAAACTTATTCCGGCTTTTTCTATATTTTCTTTCAACTGATTATAATCGTCGTTCAGGTAATCCTTCGATGAACTTCCTTTCATATTTGCAAAAACCGCAATAGCAAGCATAGTTGCCATAACAACTCCTAACAGAGCATTGCATATGTATATACCTTTTGAAGTTTTTACTGTCTCATAATCATGTGCTCCTTTTACATTGTTGTAATCTATATTACTATTTCCATTTATATTGTTACCTTGAAAGTTTATATTACTGTTTCCATTTGCATTCCCCACATTAGCACCGCATTTTTCACAAAACATATCTGCATCGCCAAGTATATTTCCGCAATTATAACATTTCTTCATTTCTGCCTCGCTTTCTATAGTTCCTCCCTATAAGATTTCCAGAATTTCTGAGCCATCTGCTATTATCAGCTTTTCTTTCTGAGTCAGTTTTATTGTCTCTCCGTCCCGTATGATTTTCCCATCCTCAAAGCGTATGCCATTTTTTGAATAACATATAATACTTATAAACGTTCCCGAAACATCCATAAAAATCGTGCAATGTTTTCTGCTTACTTTCGGGCTGCTAAGCACAAGATTACATTGCCCCGGGTCACGCCCGACCACTATACTTTCTCCGTGACTTAATTGCAATGATGCCCCTTTAAATGTTCCCTCCGTACCTAATATCATCCCTTTAAGTGTTGTTCCGTAAACAGTCGGTGGTACCGGTATCGCATCTGGCTTATTTTCAAAAGCTCCCTGCTGAATATCATTGTCATAATAACCATATTGCTGCTGGATATTTTCCCCATAACCATTTCCATTAAAATCACTTGAAACCGAATTGTTGTCATACACATTTTTTTCTATTTCATTTTCACTTTTTATGCACCCCATTACAATGTCATATACTAATATGCCTATTGTGCTCAATAATATAAACAAAAATCCAAATTTTACTGAAATGCCTTTATCTCTGACTCCTGTTATTGATATGTAAGCAAACATTTCCATTATCAATATACAAACTGATGATATTATTGATATAACTGCCCCTGCCATAAACTGCTTATTGGCAAGTCCTATCACAAGAAAAACTATTGCCATAACAAAAAGCAAAATCAATGTCACTATCACAAAATTTCTTAAAGAATTAAGTGCATTAACATATTCTTTTGAAAGGTCTATAGACGAATAAGATAATATTGTTATTCCATTGTAAAGTTTGTAACTGCCCGAATTGTAACTTACCAAAGGCATAAATAAACTTAGCAAAAGCATTATACATATCTCAATTCCCGGTAATGTGAAAATTATATTCATCTTTTTCTTCATTTGCTATTCCCCCTAAGTAACTTGTTATGATAAGGATTTTTTGATTGTATTACAACGCTAATTTACAAACAGATGGTCTCTCTTTTTGTAATAAATGTAATTTAACACAACATATAATTATTTTCACAATCACCTATATCTTATGAAAATAATCCACTTAAAAGCCACCCACCTATACCGCTCAGCGAATCTGATATTGCCTGCTGGATAAAATAACCTAAAATCTTTCCAACTATCAGACTTACTATAAACAATACAATGTGCATTACCAGTATCTCATACAGTTTTACAGATGGCTCTCTTTCAAGTACTTCAAAATATCCGTATAAAAAGATAAAGTTTGTAAACATAACTATAGGTATCACAAGCAACATTACTATCAGCATTATTATTGCTCCAATATCTGAATTAAATATCTTTGCGACATACATCATTGCTATAAAAAATATTATATATGCTGTGAAAAGTATTACTCCAGCCAATGTCTTTACGGCTATTACCGCATAGGTCTGTATGAAAGTTATATTTTCATGGAACAGATATTTGCTCACGACAAACATTACTCCCGCGACCAGCAGCCCCCACAAAAACATCCCAATCAGTATCAGTATGGCATATTTCATTACACTATTGAGCATATCTTGAAATACACTTCCAAATATCTGATCCTCTAAATTTGCTCCTATTATCGCACACGCTATAAGCAGTTCAATCAATAAGACAAACATTGATATGCCTGATATTATAAGCGACTCAGCTATTGAGTTTGAATTTCCAAGATTTTTTACGGCATTTAACGGTGACCTGAATATATCTACTGCTGTAGACAATATTCTTTTTCCAATTCCCGATGCCATCTGGGAGATATTACCCTGATTTCCATTTGGCTGCGGCACCTGATTCCAACCGGAATAACCTCCGTTTATCGGCTGTTGTCCCGGATAATCTCCGTTTATCGGCTGCTGTCCAGGTGCTCCTCCCGGATAATTTCCGTTTATCGGCTGCTGTCCCGGATACCCTCCCGGATAGTTTCCTCTTATCGGCTGCTGTCCAGATGCTCCTCCCGGATAGTTTCCTCTTATCGGCTGCTGTCCAGGTACTTCTCCCGGATAATTTCCGTTTATCGGCTGCTGTCCCGATACTCCTCCCGGATAGTTTCCTCTTATCGGCTGCTGTCCAGATACTCCCCCAAGATGATTTCCGTTTATCGGCTGCTGTCCCGGTACTCCTCCCGGATAATTTCCGTTTATCGGCTGCTGTCCCGATACTCCTCCCGGATAGTTTCCTCTTATCGGCTGCTGTCCCGGTACTCCTCCCTGATTATTTATTTTCTGGTTCTGTTCTTTTTGTTTCTGCATATAATACTGTTTTCTTAACTGTTCCTGTTCTTTTGCGAACTCAATCTCACGCTTTTTGCTCTGCTCGCAGTTACATTTCTCACCGTTTTTTAATTGCTTTCCGCAATATCTGCAAAATGCCATTTTTATCTCTCCTTTCCGTTTGCCGTTCATCGCTGCCATTCTGTCAGCAATGATTACATTCACTCTTTTTCTTATGTTTATCTGAGCTTATACAGGTTGTCCTCATTTCCCATATACAACTCCTCTGCTGATGAAAGATAATATTCCTTTTCTCTTTCAAGCCTTGCTCCGTTTCCTAGAAATGTTCCATTTTTTGAATAATCCACTACACGATACTTATTTAAGGCTCCTACATATGTTATCTCGCAATGCTTTCTACTCACCTGTGCATCTGTTATCGCATATGTGCATTGTGTCGCATCCCTGCCAAATATCACCTTTTGGTCACTTGGCAGAGGTATCAGCTTTCCGATATGCGTTCCTCTTATACATATCAAACCTCCCTGTTTATCCTCAGATAAAGCAAGGCTTCTTGTCACCTGCATTGTCAATATGTCATTTTTCAATTCAATCCCCCCTATAATATTTTTTTGATTTCTTCCTGATAGCGTCTGCTTATCGGTAATACACTTTCACCTACTTTTATCTCTGTTCTCGAACTTCCCGTTATATATTTTTTGTTTACCAGATAACTCTGATGACACCTTACAAATCCATACTGTTTAAGCATTTCTTCAAGCTCGTTCATTTTGGCATAAAAGCTTATACTCTCGCCTTTCTGGTATATTTTTATTTTTCTTTTTTCGCCTTCAAAATAATAGACTTTATCAAGAAGTATCTGCTCTTTTTTTCCATTTACCGATATATGCAGGCAGTTTGTGCATTTCGACCGTTCTGTCATGTACCTGCCTATTTCATCATCTAGACGCTTTTTGTCTACAGGCTTTAATATGTATGAAAATGCCTTATAAGTATATCCGTCAAATATATGCTCCGCAGATACAGTTATAAATATAATATCCACATCAACATTGTTTTCCCGTATATATTTTGCAGTATTCAATCCGTCATATTCCGGCATATTTATGTCTAAAAGCAACAGGTCAATGTCAAATTCTTCTTTTTCTATATCATCAACCACCTGTTTTCCCGACATATAATGTACTACTTGTGCATCGTCATAAGAAAATATTGAATGTATCACTAAATCATGTATCTTTTCTCTATACTCTCTGTCATCATCACATATTCCTATCCGTAACATATCCTACCTCATACTTCACCCTGACTGTTCATCCTCCGCACCAGTTTTTTTGCGTTACCATCCACACTGTAAATGTGAACAATAATGCTTTGCTTTTGCGGCTGATAACTTTATCCCAGTTTTATTGCTTCATGTCTTCCTGCCATATACAATATTGTTCCCGGTGCAACACTTACATACTGACCTTTTATTGCTTTTGTTCCATCCGAAAATTCAATTCCATTTGATGAATAATCTATAACATAATATCTTTGCTCTGTACCGTTATATCTTATTCCACAATGTCTTCTGCTTATCTTCGGATAACTAAATACAAGTGTCGCACACTTCGGATCTCTGCCGAGTATCACTTCATCTCCGTCATTCATCACAAGTTCGGAAGAACTGTATTCTCCCTCCATTCCATATAAACATCCAGATTTTGGAATCATGCCCGGTGTAGGTTTATATCCTCCCGGCTCTGGCTCTGCACCAGTGCCTATATCATCACCTGCAACTGTCATATCTCCTGCATAATTTCCTGACACGAAATCCACCGGCGGCATTCCCGTCATATAATGCTTTCCGTCTTCACCAACATAACCATCCGGATTTGGTGTCGGCGGTGTAAAAATTTGATTTTTTCCATCATCATGCTGTGGCGGCATCGGCGGGTCATATGGATATTGTGGATTTATCGGCTGTGGCGGTATCGGTGGTATATGTCCAAAATCCCATTCTTCCTCTGACTCCTCCTTTTCCATTTCAGGTTTTAATACCGTCATAAAGAGTATTCCTGCTACAATGAGAAACACTCCTGCCACAAGTGTTACATATACACCTGCTCCCGTGCAGTTGCTCATTATTTTTGACACGGCATATTTGCCTACACCGTCTATATCAAACAATCTTGCATCGACAAGCGTGATACTTTTTACATAATCGTCTATCTTGTCCCATATCATTCCCGGTATCATAAATGAATAGATAAGCCTTGCAACAACAGTCACTGCTCCCGTGGCTATCATCATTATCTGGTTTGTCTTTCCTGTGACAGCAATGACTATAAGCGATGCTACTGCCAAAAGTACAGGAATTAACAATAATATTGCCATAATCTTAAATACATTCTTTACATCACTGTCACTCAGCTTTTTTGCCGATTTTTTAGTGGAATTGCTTTTTTTAGCCGTCGATTTTTTTGCCTTATTTTTACTTTTTGAACTTTTCTTTTTCGTTGTTGTCTTTTTGGTTGATTTCTTTGTTGACTTCTTTGAAGATTTTTTCACCTTTGCCGATGCTTTCTGTGCCGAGAGAATGCCTGTATTTTGGGCACTCTTACTGCCTGATTTTTTTTCACCGGCTTTTTTTGTTATTCCCTCTATATCGTCAATCTCATCATCAGCAGTAAAGAGCCATTTGACTAACATTATCTGTGAGATAGAACTTCCTTTGTCTTTCTTATCAATCTTATCATCAAATTCTTTTACCTTATCATCCCATTTACTTGTATTTTCTTTGTATTTGTCTATGACTTTTTTATCAACCTGTGCCTTTTTTGCTGTTTTTGAGTCCTCGTCTTTTGCATACTTATTTATCTGTACTGCCGTTTTCAGATATTTTTCTCCCGAAATGCTCATTGACGGCAAAAACAGTGATATTATTATGATTATCATAAAAACAGCACCGACACACATCTGCCATTTAAAACCTTTTTTCTCCATGTGTACCTCCTAACTCAATTCATCAATTCTTTCTAACACCGTATATGACTCCTGTATCCTCTTTGTCCTATCAAGTTCCATGCAGTCACACGCCAGTTTTATCCACTTTTTTCTGTCACGGAGCTTAAATCTGTGTTCTACTTTTATCTTATCTGTTCCGCTTTCAAGTCTTTTTATCACATCCGGTGCTTTCTCTAATGTAAGACAATGATACATTGTCGCACCGACGGCATATATGTCCGTCCATGTCCCCTCGTTGCCTGCCTTGCCCGATTTTGCCGTCTGATATTGTTCAGGAGCGGCATAATCCGGCTTTAAGAATGACGCCGTAAATGTCATTTTCTTATCATATATATACTTTGCCGCCCCCATATCTATAAGAACAATCTCACCGTTTTTCTTCCTTATTATGTTTGCAGGTGATATGTCGCAATGTATCATTTTCCTTTCGTGCATATTAGAAAGTGCTTTTAATACCGGAACAAATATCTCTTTTATCTCCTGCGTATCATACAATTTATTTTTTCTCTTTCTAAGCTCTCTGCCTATGCTCTCCCCCTGTATGTACTCCATTACCATGTATGCAGTATCATTTTCAAAAAAGGCATCGGTTACCGTCACGATATTTTCAGTGTGTATAAATTTAGCTGTCATTTTTATCTCACTGACAAAGGATTTAAGTCCGTATTTAAACGGCTCAACCATGCCCGAATGTCTTATTGATACATAATTTTGTTCTCTCTGAACCCACTGTTTAGGAAAATATTCCTTAACGGCTACATTTCTCAAAAGATTTATATCCTTTGCAAGATAAGTAATTCCAAATCCGCCAATCCCTACGATACCTAATATCTGATACCTGTCATTTAAAAGAGTATCCGCAGGCAATATATCATTTTTATCTGTATTTCCATTGTCAATATGGGATATTATGTCTTTTTCGCCCCAGACATTTTCTTTTATGCAAAGCTCATCTTCCTTAATATCAGTTCTGTCTGCCGAAATACATAAAACTTTCCTGTCAAGCACAATCCCTGCCGACAATATCTTAAAATCAATGTCATTTTCTTTCGATAAGACTGCTATATCCGAAAGAGCCATGTCGCTGTTATCATTAAGCACGAGCAAAAAGCATTTTATCTCCAGCACACTGTCCCATGCTCTCCATATCGTATATGTATCGCTTTGACTGAAACGGCATCCCAAAAGCCATCTCTTTTCTATGACCGCACCCTGACACCATTTTTGAACTTCCCTCTTTATGGTTTTGTTGTCAAATCCACATATACTGCATACCGTGGCATCGTCGGGCAGTTCCTCAAAGCATCCCATACAAATCTTTGTCTTTTCCATATCAATCCTCACTGTGCTGTTTTAAATATTGCATTGCTGCTTCTTCTCTTGTAATATCAGGTATTGGCATTATCTCAGGCATTGTCTTTTGCCTCACTGCCTCGGCAGCTGGTTTTTGCGGTCTCTCTCCCGGCAGATACTCATGATAAAGTTCATAATACAACTCTGCCATTGACTGGTATCTGTCCTCTATCTGCACATTAAGACCTTTTAATATAGCATTTGCCTGATAATCTTCTATTTCTATATTGAACATATTAAGAGGTATTGTCTTATCTTCTGCGACACGCTCATAAGCTTTTTGCAATTTTATCCCCGTCAGCAGATAATACATTGTGGCACAAAGACTATACACATCTGTCCACGGTCCCTGATTTCCGTTTCTGTCATACTGCTCTATAGGTGCATAACCATGTTTCAGAAAAATGGATGTCTCCTGTCCTGCTCCACTGTGTTTTGCAGCTCCAAAGTCTATCAGTTTTGCCTTAAATTTGTCGTTGAGCATAATATTGTCAGGACTTATGTCCCTATGTATCACACCAGCCTTGTGCACGCTGTTCAATGCCTTAATAACATCTTTTAAAAGTTCAAACAATATATAACTCTGTAAAACTCCACCTGAGCTTTTTGCAAACTGCCTGAAATTTATCCCGTCTATATATTCCATAACTATATATGCCGTCTTGTTTCCGTAAAAGAAATCCCTTACGGAAACTATTCCCGGCATACCATAAAATTTTGAGAGTGTTTCTGCTTCTTTTATATATCCCTTAAGACCGCCAAGATAAGCAGCCTTTTTTGTATTTACCGTAAACACATCCATACTGTATGTACTATATTCCGTGGAATAGGTTGTCGTCTGCTCTCTCTTTGCCACGCCTTTTGGAAAATATTCTTTTATACACACCTTTTTACTCTGGTAAAAATCCCATCCTATATAGGTAATGCCAAAACCACCTATTCCTATGACCTTTCCGACAAGATATTTGCCGTTGAGTATCTCGTACGGTGGCATACCATTTTCCGGCTGTTGATAATCTTTTAATGAAAATCCGCATTTTGGACATGGCACACCGGTGTTTTCCAATAACTCCATACATCCCATACAAAGCCTGTTGGGGTCAACAAGTGTTTTGTCCATTTTTACCACCTCCTTCTATATTTAAAGATATTTAATAAAGCGTACATTCGCAATCTACCTTATCCACCGCTTAATACTTTACAAAAAGCGGGTAAATACTTATTCTACATTTAAAAATCAAAGTCACTGTCATCACTTACAAACTCATCAGTGCTTGAATTTTTCTTTGTTTTTTTCTTGTCTGACTTTTTACCTGTAGTTTTTTTCTTACTGCTTCCGCCCAAACCCGAACTTTTTCCTTTCGACTTATCCGATTTTTTGCTGCTGTCAGGCTTTGGTGCCGCAGGTGCAGGCGGTTCAGTAGGTGCAGGGGTAGGTGTCGGTGCACCGAGACTTACCACAATACTTACTTTTTTAGGAACTTTTTCCTTTTTAGGGATATTTTTGTCTTTGCTGTTACTGTTATATTTTTTTCCTGACTTTGGTTCCTGGCTTATTATGTCACCCTTAGCAACACTTTCGCTTATAACCTGGTCTTTTGTCGTAAGTTTTATCTTGCACTTATACTTTTTATTCAGCTTATCTATAACAGATTTTGCCTCATCAAGATTTTTGTCCTTTAAGTTTGGCAGTTTGAACACATACTTGTCCTTTTTGCCCCATGATATATAAAATTTAAGTTTGTCTATATCTTTTGATGAAACATCGCCGCTCTTGCTCTGTTTGAAGCACTTGTCTTTTGAAGCCGAATTGTAGTCATATTTAAAACTTATGTCTGATGTGACACCTGCATTTTTAAGGTTTGTCTCTATCTCACTTTTTGACATTTTAGTCATTTTTTCTATGGTGACTTTCCCGGCACTTCTGACGGTCACTTTTACGACTTTGTCATCCGGAATATCTGCTCCCTGTCTCGGCTCAGTGTCCTCCACTTTCTCGCTCTTACAGGCTTTATCATATATATATGTAACTTTTGCCTTGCAGCCTGCATCATCCAGATTTTTCTTATATTCTTCCCAAGTGGTGTTTCCTCTCTGATATGCTGCCATCTTTTCAACATTTGAACCGGAATTGTCACCTCTGTTTTTATTTATGACTCTGTTTGCAACACTTACACCTGCAAATACCGCACCTGCACAAACAGCCATGCTGCCTGCAAGTATTGCTGCCCTCTGCCATGCCGCCATCGCCATAAACTTCTGCTTCAGACGGTTTCCGACCGTGTCCTGGTCGTCCCTTACTTTTGGCAAAATCCATTCAGGCTCATATACCGGAACAAAATTTTTGCCATCGAGTGCCTCCATGAAATCTTCCGCACATTGAAGCCTGAACTGTGGCTGTATATTAAGGCAGGTCATTATGGCAAGTTCTGCCTGCTCCGGAATATTTATCCCGACCTCCGACAATGTAAGCAGCTTATCCTCCTGTGTCCTGTCATTTGCAGGCTGAGGTTTTGCCCCCGTCAACATTCTGTAGAAAAGTGCCGCTACCGCATACAGATCCGTATATGGTCCCTGCACTGCTTTTCTTCCATACTGCTCGATAGGTGCGTAACCCTCTTTAAGCACAATTGCCGTATTTTCATTTTCAACACGCTCAGCATATTTTGCCGCTCCAAAATCTATAAGTTTGATAACACCTTCATTTGTAACAATAATGTTGTCAGGTGCTATGTCCCTGTGTATTACACCACGCTTATGTATTTCTTTAAGAGTGTAGAGTATAGTGAGCACGACTCGTCTTGCCCAGGCATACTCCACTCTGTTGCCCTTAAGTTTAAGGATATGTTTTACATCCATTCCTTCAAGGAACTCCATCACGATGTAACCGGTGTTGTTTTCCTCAAAGAAGCTGTAAACCTGAACAACACCTTTTACATCCTGCAGGTTTGCTATACTTCTCGCTTCTTCGAGGAAGTGACGCAGACCTATCTTAAAACGCTCATGCCTTACGCTCTCTGACATTACCGATACAGTGCCCGTAGTTCTCTCTCTGCCGGAAAGCTGCTTAGGAAAATACTCCTTTATGGCGACTTTGCATTGCAAAAGGTTGTTCCAGCCTATATAGGTATTTCCAAATCCACCTGAGCCAAGCAGTTTTCCTACGATAAACTTTCCCTGCAATACCGTACCCGGCTTGAGACACATATCAGCATTGTATTCTATATTTAATTTTTCTTTACAATACGGACAGATATCCTTTGCATTGTCAGCTATCTGCCGCATACAGCTATAACAAAATCGCATATATGTTTCCTCCTGAAAGATTTATTACAATTAAATATCATCCTTTATTAATAATTATTAATCGTAGGTCTAGATTTATCTGAGCCGGTTTGACCATTTTTACTACTTCCGTCGCTATCAGATTTTTTAGGTGTGCTGCCTCTACTACCACCACTTGGTTTTGTAACTGTTTCAGGTTTCCTTGTCACTACCGGTTTTGGCGTAGGTTTCGGCTCGGCAGAAATCTTAAGCCTGTCACCCTGCTTAAACTCAGTAACATTTGACTTTCCGTTTACCCATACTTTTTTGACGATATAATTGTCAGGATATTTTGTTCCAAGTGATGCACCGGCATTTGAAGCATATCTTTTCAGTCTTGCAACGGTAAGTGAACTGTTTATCGATACATGGCTTCTGACAGTGGCAAAAAGCTTTCCGTCACCGTTTTCAGAATCATCATTTCTTCCGTCATAGCCCTTTTTATTTTTAAGACTTTTAGAGAGAACTTTTACAATAGTTCCCCTGCCATATCTGAAACTTACATACTCACTTGAATATTTGTCCGATGACAGAGTGCGAAGTCTTGCCCTGTTGCCTGTTTTATGGTCTTTAGGATTTTTGCTGTAGACAAACTTAACTGACGATATACTCTTTCCTTCAAATGTACCGTATCTCTTGCAATTTGCTTTCGACATTGTGTAATATGCACCGGTATGGTATATAAACTGAATCTTCTTCTTGGAAGTATCCATTCCGTTTATCTTTGCAGTCTGTCTCTTTATCTCGCTGTCAGCTTTCGCCGTATCAGAAGCATATTTCTTTCTTATCGCATCAAGGTCTATCGTATTTTTGTCATATATTATCTTTGACAAAGTTCCGTAAGCCTGTGTATCATCACCCTTTTTCAGGCTGACTCCGTCAGGTATATAACTCTGCATATATACATCTTTAGATGCTTTTATACGCTTTTTGACAGACGCACTTTGAGCCCATCTTGTGTTGGTGCAGTTTTTAAGCCATTTTTCTGAAAATGTTACATTCTTCGTACTTGCGACTATGACATTTGCATATACCGTCCTGTTTTTCTTTATGTCTGAGTTCACTTCATCCAAAGTTCTTCCGTCCTTAAGCACATCATTTGTCATATCATTGTATTCAAGTACCGTACCCTCGGCATTGTTTGGGTCATATCTGTACTCAACGGTCCTGTTTCCTTTTTTCAGACCAAAATCAGTCCACTCTTTATCAAAATCAGCAAGCGTCATGTCACCGCTTTTTACTTCGCTGACAATCTTAAATTTTTCCTGTGTCGCACCCTGGTTGCTGCTTCCTCCGTCATGCAGTCCTTTTATCACAACTGCGCCTCCGGCTATAACAGCTACACCTACGACTGCGACAAGACCTTTCACCCATATAGGCATTTTTCCAGTATCACGCTTTGCACGCTTTACTTTGCGTCTTTTTGTATCAGAGGAATTAAGCTCTTTGTAAAACTCCTGTGCAGTCTTTGTCCTGTCATCCTGATACACATTTAAGGCATTCATAAGTGCGTTTTCCATCGACTGGCTTATACCTGTGTTTAATTTTGACGGCTCTGTTATCTCATCAGATAATGCTCTATCTACAGACTCAGGCGGCACTTTTCCCGTTATCATCCTATACATGACTGCCGCAAGAGCATAGATATCCGTCCACGGACCTCTTTTTCCCTGACTTCTGTACTGTTCTTCCGGTGCATAGCCCTGTTTTAATATGATGGCAAGACTTTTTGAATTTGCCGTCGTTACATATCTTGTTGCACCAAAGTCTAACAGTTTTACTTCACCCTGCTCAGTTATAAAGATAGTTTCCGGTGCTATATCACAATGGATAATGTCAAGCGGATGCACTTTTATAAGTCCGATAAGTATCTGTGATATAAACTGTTTTGCCTCTTCAGGTTTATATACCTTTCCCGTATCAAGCACTTCTTTTAATGTTGTTCCCACAAGGTACTCAGATATAACATACCCTGTATCATTTTCAGCTATACAGTCATAAACTTTTGCAACTCCCTGTGTATCGGCAAGCTGCTGTATCTTGTTTCCCTCATTTAAAAATGTTTCAAGACCATGTGAAAACTGCTCGTACGCATCTCCTGAATATATGGTGACTTCACTCTCTCCGTCAGAACGGGTTGAAAAGTCACTAGGAAGATACTCGCTTATTATGACTTTATGCTGTGCCTCGGCATCAAAGCCGAGGTATTTTACCGTATATCCGCCGTACTCCAACGCTTTACCTACGATGAACTTTCCTCCGATAATAGTACCCGGGTCCAGATAATATGATTTTTCCCTGACATTCGACTGGTCATATCCGCAAGCCGGACATATTTTGTCGTTGTCAGAAACCTGGTTCATACAACCCATACAAATTTTCATAGCGTTCCCTCATTTCCGTATATTTTTACACAATGTATTTTAATCCTGTCTGCCAATTTACAATTCAATCTAATCTCTAGCTCACAAGTTTTACTTTATTTTTCTTTGCGTTAGCAGAACACTTCCATGCTTTTGCTGTATATTTAGTTGTACCTAAGATAAATTTACACTCAATTTTTTTTACAACACTATTGAGATTTCCAACTATAATATAACTTCCCTTTTTCTTTCCATAATCTTTAAGCCTGTAACTAACAGGAGTCCATTTTTTTCCATTAATCATAAAGTAAACATTACCAAGATTTTTCATTGCAAAACTGTCAATCTTAATCTTTAAGGACTTGCCTTTCTTTGAATATGTCGCCTTATATTTAATCTGTGGAATTTTAGATTTCACCGTAATCTTAATCTTATTTTTTCCAATGACATATGTGACAACAGCCTTGCCTGAAAAATATTTCTTCACACTTATCTTTGCGTTCTTTGCATTTACAGAAAGATTTTTCTTGTATTTTGACGGCACTGTGATTTTTTTAACATTAGGGCTTGTTCCAAATATTCCCTTTGAAGCAGCAGAACTTCCCCATGCAACCGTAATTACAGACTTATAAACTATCACCGTAAATTCACATTTAACAGTCTCGTATCCATCTGCTGATATTTCACAATAGTAAGTGTATTTTCCTATTTTTGCATTTTTAGGTGTCTTGTAGCTGCTCTTTTCAGACAATGATTTGTCACTGCCTTTTTTGTACCATTTATAAGTACACTGGGCATCTGTCTCTACAGTTACTTTTAAATTTAATGCCGTACCTCTTTTTACATATTTGTCAGAGTTGTCATAATTTACTGAAAGTTTCTTATCAGGAGTTTTTGATGGCTCTACTGTAGGTGTCACCATTGGATTCTGACTTGGCTCTACAGTTGGTGTTCCTGTCGGACTCTGGCTTGGCTCTACAGTTGGTGTTCCTGTCGGATTCTGACTTGGCTCTGCAGTTGGTGTTCCTGTCGGGCTCTGACTTGGTGTTGCTGTCGGGGTCGCTGTTGGCGTTGCCATCGGGGTCGCTATTGGTGTTGCTGTCGGGGTTTCCGTTGGGGTCGCTGTTGCCGTCGGGGTCGCTGTCGGCGTTGCCGTTGGGGTCGCTGTTGGTGTTGCCGTTGGGGTCGCTGTTGGCGTTGCCGTTGGCGTCGCTGTTGGTGTTGCCGTTGGGGTCGCTGTTGCCGTCGCTGTCGGCGTTGCTGTCGGAGTTTCCATTGGAGTAACTTTTGCTATCTCGATAATTTTTGTGTGCAGATAAGCAACCTTTCCGTCTGATAACTTAAATTTTGCATAAATTACTATCTGTTTTCCTGCATAATCTGATAATGTTATTTTTTGATTGCTATATTCAATCCAATGTGCAGCAGTACTACCATCTAAACTTTTCAACTCATTTAAATCTTTTACTTTATAAGCATCATCATTCATTTCATCTATGTAGTAATGGAACTCGTTTGTCGTACTACTATCATCACTACCTGTAATAGTAAATGCAGCTTTAGATACTGCCTCTGTTTCTTTTTCTGCCGTCTCTTTATATTCACTATATTCTTCGTTCCATTCCTTTGCGACATCACTATTAGTTTTTCCGCTGACTTTTATCGCACATTCTGATGCTGCTATAATTCCTGATAAATCTGTATCTTCTGCCTGTGCTTTTCCTGTCCCAAAGTTTATCCCGGTAAATAAAGAAAAAATCATTGCTATTGCAATCAGCATTGCCATATTTTTTTTATTCATGTCTTTTACCTCCTATCGTGTATCTTTCTTAAGATTTCTAAGTACAATTACACTTATCACTCCGCATACTGCCATCATTAAAAATAATATCAGCCATGTATTAGTCAGATGTGATGCTCCTCGGTTGTATAAATCATTATGTTCATGTGGCATTCCTGTCACTTTCATATTCAGTTTATTTAAGTTTGTGATATTTCCAAGACACTCCATAGACCATCTGCTAACAGTAATGTAAGATATTTTGTCTGCCGCACCTTTTAACTCAAATAATACGCCTGAGAATAAAAGCTGTATTATAAGTACAAACGGTGCAAGTGCCATAGCCCTGTCACTGTTTCTTACACATGATGACACTATAAGTCCCAATGCTGCAGACGCATATATCGTAAGGAATATCGTGAGCCATATCTCAAGCTGTGGAGTTGGAAGTACCTGTTCCTTTTTAGGTGCGTGTTTCATAAGCACCAGAAACAATCCCGTCAAGATGGTAGTCTGCATAAAGCACACAACCGCCTGAACTATATATTTTGACAATATATATGTCCATAGTCTCAGATTTCCCATGTATTCACGCTTCAGTATAGGTCTTTCCTTACATACTTCCTGTATCGTGTTGAACAAGCCTATCCATATTCCGGAGCAGGCAAGTGCAAACATTATCGACTGTGTCGAGTCATATATCTTAAAAACATCTTTTTTTGCCACTACTTTTAACAAAAGAGCGATTATGAACGGCTGCAATAAAAGCAATAAAAGTCTTTGTCTGTCATTAAAAACAAGTTCAAAATATCTCTTTGTGAGAACTCCAAGCTGCTTTAACGGTGATGTTTTCTTTCCTGAGTCTTTTATCATGTCTGATATTTTTTCATTCTCATTTACTTCAGGTATCTCCGTGTTCTTGTCAAGATGCTGCTCTTTATAAAGCATAAGATATTTCATATTCCACATATCAACATTCGAAGCAAGCTCGCTATACACATCCACAAGACTGTCTTTTCCAAAATATTCATACATTTTGTCCGGTTTGCCACAGTAACAGATTTTTCCTCCCGGTCCCATAAAGATAACTTTGTCACAAAGGTTTATGTTCTGCACTGTATGTGTTACCATGATTATTGTCTTATTCTCTGTTTTTGACAGTTTTGCAAGCGTGTTCATAAGACTTTTCTCTGTATCAGGGTCAAGACCTGATGTAGGTTCATCAAGGAAGAACAGTCCGGGATCTGCGAGAAGCTCAACTGCTATACTCGCTCTCTTTTTCTGGCCTCCACTGAGTTTTCTTATATATTCATTTGCTCTTTCCTCAAGTCCCACCATCTGTAAGACTTTTTGTATTCTCTCGTCTCTCTCTCCCTTTGTCGTATCTGGCGGCATCTTTAACTGTGCCGTATATTCTAACATTCTTCTCAATTTGAGATTTTCATATATTATGTCCTGCTGCGGCACAAAACCTATAATATTTTTAAGTGACTGAAAATTCTTTCTGAGGTCTATTCCATTGCAATAAACTTTTCCGGAAATGTCATAGTCAAATCCACTCATCGCATTCATAACCGTGGTCTTGCCTGCTCCCGAACCACCTATAATGGCTACGAACTCGTTGTTTCCTATGTCACAGAAAACATGATTTAATATTTTTTTTCTGTCATCAGCCTTGCCGACAATCTTGTTTACATTGTGCAGCTCCAATGATGCTCCGCCTGCCGCCTGCTGATATATGACACTGTTTTCCGAGAGGAACATAGTTATGCCGGCAATCTGTATTATATCGCCGTCATGTACTTCCATACTGCCTGCCCTCTGCACGATTTCGCCGTTTACATAAATACTGTTCACACTGTTGTTGTCATATATCACATAGCCGTTTGCACTATTTACAAGAAGTGCGTGTTTCCTTGACACACCCGGATTTTCAAGCACTATGTCATTGCGGCTGTCACGCCCTATCGTTGTCTGAGGTTTTGTAAGTTTTTTTGTGCTCCAGACTGAATTTCTTGAAATACTTGAAAATACGAGTATTACATTTTTACTGCTGTAACTGCTGCTCCCTGCTATCCTGATAAACATATCACCCGGCTGTTTTACATAATATTTTTTTGCAAACATCGGATGGTAACATCTGTCACGATACAGATACATTTTTCCACTGTCATCCAGATCCCCGACATAGACCATATCATTTACAAGTTTTATTTTTCCCTGTATTTCTGAAATCACCGGGTCATTTATAACTATGTCACACTGCATCGAACTTCCAAAAAACAGTCTGTCTTTTTTCATCCCGGCAAGGTCATACTCTGTTATCTGTCCGTTACTCAAAACGATAAGTTTATTAGAAGAACCGTAATACTTTGTGTTATCCACATAAACCGTTGATTGTAATCTGTCACTGTTCTGCATAAGCCTTTTGTCCTTTTCAAATATTACTTTTCATTTATCTTCCCATCATTTGTATTTAACATAATGCAAGGTGTCTGAATTTCTTTTATCATTTTCTCAAGACTTCTCTGTCCTGAGATGGCTGTTGCCGCTTCAAGTCCGTTTGAACTTAAAACTAGCGGATAGTTCTGTATCTCACCATCTTCAAAATCATCCTGTGCTACCATGTAGTACAATAATCTTTCAGATGCAAGTTTTTTGTCTTTGTCATCATTGTCAAAGATTGAGAAAGTTCCCGTGTATCTTACAAGCATCTTTCCGTCAATAACAGGTATAAGCAGTCTGTAGCCGTCACTTTCTGCCGCCTGTGTCTTATAAAGTTCCTTGCGGTACTCTATTCCTGAAATGATATTTATTCCTTTCAGATAATTCTCACTATTACTTTCAAACTGCTTTTTTCCGTAATTATTTTTATCTTTGAGCCATGAAACTGTATCCGCTGATACATCATCAAACTGCTTTATGCTGCTTTTTATATCCTCATCCGATGAATCCCATGTTCCGTCACTATTTACATCAGTGCTGTTTTGATAAAGTGAGAGTAATGTGCGGTATTTCCTGTCAATATATACCGACTCACTTCCACTTCCTGCATTTTTCAGTATCTCATCAAGTTCCACAGTCTTACAGTTGTCATAATCTCCATCTTTGCCATACCATCTGCTCTCCATAAGAGACTTTTTGTCCCGGCTGGTCTGAATATCCTTTAATGCATACATTAGGACAATATCAAACGATGTCGGCATCTGCTTCATATCAGGATAATATTTTGAATAAGCTGACATATAGCTGTAATCTCTGAGGTTGAGCATCGCATAGACATTATCCTTAAGTGACACCATTTTCTTTTCACCTGATGTTATATCCGTAATATCATCCGTCTGTATCATGTCAGGATATTTTTCTTTGCCATCTTTTGCAGCCTTAAGTGCAGCATCCATATCTTTGTAACCGCTGTTTTTATCACTTATGTTCTTTACTTCCACGGTAATCTTAGGATTTTCAGCTTTCTGCTCTTTTGTAAACTGACCTCCGTCTGAAGTTTTTGTACTTTTTACGGCAGATTTAACTTTCATATTTGCACGGGATACAGTCTTTTCAACCGTATCTTTCATTTTATCGTTATCTACCCATACAACTATGTCAGTTGCCTTTTCTATCTTTGCATTCTCGTTATACAGTTTGTCACTATGCTTTATTTTATTATTGAAAAATAAGCCGCCAACCCCTATTGCCGCAAGTGCCAGCAGCGACATACAGGCAACCATTATCCTCTTTCTTTTCCTTATACGCAGTTTTACTTTTGGATATTCCGCTTTTCTCTTGCCGTTTATCGCATCATCAAACTGCTGTATTCCCTGAAATCTGAGTGCCGGCTGCACCGCCAATGCCTCCATTATCGCCCTGTCAAGATTTGGCTCTATGTCAAAACCAAGTTCTAACGGTGATTTGAGTTCGTCCTTGTATTCCCTCTCGGTAGACTCAATAGGCTTTTGTCCCGTTATCATCTGGTACAGTATCGCACCTATCGAATATATGTCAGTGAAATATCCCTGCCCGGCACTGTCTCTGTACTGTTCCGGTGCGGAATATCCTACCTTTATGACTTTTTCGCCCTCTTTTGCTCCGCTTTCGTCATTTAATATCGCCGCACCAAAATCAAATACTTTTACCGAGTCCTCACCTGCAATAAATATATTGTCCGGGCTTATATCCCTGTGTATAATCCCACTTGCGTGTATCTTTTTTAAGGCTTCAACTACCGGTTCTATGATAGTCATCGCTATATCCGGCGACAGTGCACCCTGTTTTTCAAGATAATCTTTGAGAAGTACACCATCTATATATTCCATGACTATGTATGCCGTATTGTTCTCCTCAAAATAATCAAACACGTTTACTATGTCATTTGCTTTTCCAAACTGTGCGATACTCTGAGCCTCCATAAGGAAACGCTTTATCTGATTTTTATACTGCTTCTCCTTCTCACCGGACAAAAGACCTACTTTCATCTCTCCCGGTGACCTGTTTACAAGACCTACCGGGAAAAACTCTTTTATCGCAACGATGACACCAAGTGTCGCATCATAACATTTGTAAGTTATTCCGAAACCACCGACACCTATTGCCGTTCCAACAATAAAATGTCCTTTTAAAACTGTTCCCGGTCTGAGATAGTGCGGCTGCTCCGGAGGTGTTCCCTCCACATAACCGCAATAACGGCACACCTCATACGGTCCTTTGACACTAAAGCAGTTCATACATAATTCATTTGCCATAACCTGTCCTCATTTCTTTTTTACTCTAATCTAAAACGATTAGTATCATCGCCTATGTCAAGGATAGTTCCGACTTCCAGTCTGATAGGCAGATTTTGCGGAATACATTCATCCATCTCATTTATGAAGCATCCGTTTGAAGAATTGTCAACAATATAAAATTCCTCTTTTTGTGCATCCCATGTTATGGTACAGTGAGTACGGCTTATCTTGCGTGCCTCCGGGAATACAACATCATTTACATTGTCTCTGCCAAACTTTAATTCTTCGCCCGGTTTAAAAGGTATCTCAGCTCCGGCATACATTCCCGTAATGCCGACCATAACTCCTCTCGGTCCTCCCACACCGTCCGCCTGACCTGAATCATCCGGCTGTGCTTTCTGTAAATTTTCAATATTTTGTGCCGTCCCCGCATCGTGTGTGACTTCACCGCTTTGTACCTGCTGTGCATTTTGAACCTGCTCTGCTGCCGAAGTACCAGCCTGCTCAGGTCTTGCTTCGTCGATAAATTCATATTTTGGTTTTATCTGCTCCTGATGTATCTGCTCAACATCAGGTATCATATTGTCTTTATCCTTGTTCTTTTTCGCCTTTGCAGGTTTGGTTATGATTATAAGTATTCCGCAGATTATCAGTATCACTGCTAATACCATTATCATATTTAGTCCACGCAATCTTACTATATCCTGATACTGTTTTTTATAAATCTGACCTATACCGGTTGCTTTTGTTGTAAAGACTATATTTAATACCGCCGTAGCTATCGCCGCAAATCCTGATATTATCTGCCTGCTTCCTGCAACAATGCTTACTATCATAAAAATAACCGAAAGAAGTGCAGGGAGAACTACAAATACAATTATCTCAAGTACCTGACTGCCCGAAATCTTTAGTCCCGACTTTCCCATGACAAATTTTGAAAAGGTATCTTTGACAAAATCTGCCTGACTGTAAGTGTCAGTCGGATAATTCTCCTGAACAGTCTTTATCACAGGCATAAATAAAAATCCTATGTCTGCCAATAGCAGAAAAACAACTGCTATCCTGAAAAACTTAGCCAATTTGTTCATATACAACCTCACATATCTGACTTACTGTCTGTTTTGTGTTAAATAGTCCGTCCAGTTAAACTTCGCACCACACAACGGCATAAATAAAAGTTTTACTTCACCGACCGTGATAACATCGTATGCCTGAAGCTTCATAGGACTTAATACTACTTCATCGTTCAGATAGACAAGTTCGCTTGACTCTCCCGGCTGAACAAGATATAAATGCTGTTTTGGTTCATATACAAGTATTGCGTGCTTATTTCTTGAGACACTCTTGTCCCCCACAAGTGCTATATCCATTGATGCATCCCTGCCGACAAAGTTCTTTCCAACCTTAAGTCTGAAATCCTCGCCCAGATGATTTCCGTCAAGTGCAATGACCCAGCCTGTGCAAGGTGTCGATACTGACCTTTTTACCGGCTCTTTTGCCACGGTTTCCTTAACAGGAGCCGTATTAGCCTTGCTCGTGGTCGGTGATGAAAAAATATCATCATAAAATGCTACCGTATGGTCATCATCCTCTTCCATGACACCGCCCGGCGTTATCTTTTGTACCTCCTGAACAGATGGCTTTCTTGGCTCAGTTCTTCCAATAAAACTATCCTGATTGCCGCCTAAAGTCTCTGTCGCATCAGCCACATCTTCATGTCCGCCTCTGCCAAAATTATTCATCATATTTTGTTCTGTCTGTATGTTATTTTGAACATAATCTCCTGCCTGCGGCTGCTTAGGAGGATTGTTGTAAGTCAATGGCTGTGTTGCCCCTATATCATTTTCCTGACTTTCAGGAAACACTACAGTAAGTCCTTCATTCCCCGGTCCAATATCATTTTCTGCTCCCTGTGCACAATATGGGCAGGTTGGGAATTTCTCCTTATCATAAAAATGTCCGTTACTACATCTGCTTAAGTTCATAATTTATCTCTCCTTTGTTATTTTAGTTTCTATATATTGAAGCAGTGCAACTGATGTGTTGTCCTGGGAATATGTATTTTCCCTCACTGCTGCCTCAACCAGTATCTCTGCTTTTTTCTGCATTGATACGGCATCATTCTTTAATATCATTTTTATCCTGTCTTTTGAAAGTGTCTTTGTGACACCATCACTGCACAAAAGAACCATGTCCCCCGTCTGCATCTCAAAAGGCTTGTCGATAACATCCATAAGTTTTACATTGCCTATTCCGAGGAAACTTATAAGTGCCTCTTTCTGACGGTGTCTCATTGCTTCTTCTTTTGTCATGCTCCCATTTTCAACCATCTGCATAAGACGGAGATAATAGTTGTGATCTCTTGTGACAAGCTTTATCTCATCTCCTCTTAAAAGATATATCCTGCTGTCACCGACTGATGCCCAGTAAAGCCTGTTTTCCTCAGTTATTACTGCAACCATCGTCGTTCCTGAACCTTTTTCTCCTTCTTCATGGAAATCATGTATAACTTTGTCTATCGCTTTTATCCCGCTCTGAAAAAATAACGGTATATTGACATTAGGGTCTTTTTCTATCTTTTCAAATCCGTCTTTTAACATTGTTATGGCTGTGCGGCTCGCTTTCTCTCCGTCTGCCATTCCACCCATTCCGTCACACACAGCCGCCATCACTCTTGTTTTCCGGTTGGCTGCTATTTTTTTACTCCCCGAAACATATACCGCATCCTGCTGGTATTTTCTGTTTCCGGTTGCCGAGTATTTGCAAGTAATTATCTCCGGCACTGTCCTCACTACAGTATGGGAAACATTTCTCTGAATATTAATTTCAGGTTGTGGTTCTTTTTTCCTTTTTCCAAACAAAACTATCTCACCTCCAAATAAAACTTAATCTGCTCGTCCACCAGCCAGAACACATCTCCGGTATTTAAAATGGCACTCCTGTCTCTTCCGATAAGACCATTTTTGGTATATGTTCCGTTTTTAGACAAATCCAATATCTTAAACTGATTTGATATTGCATCATACATCACTTTACAGTGAATCCTGCTCACATCACCTTCCTCAACACATATATCACAATCATTTATGCTCCTTCCTATGGTGACGCATTTATCAGGCATAAACTTCCATTTTCTTGTTTTTCCATGCATTTTCATAGTGATATGCGGATAAACATCAACAGGAATATCTGCACTGCCTCTGTATGCAGTTTCAAATTCCCTTACAAATTCCTCCATGTTCTGTATTCTTACGGAGTAGTCAAGTTCCAGTGCACAATCTATAACCTCGCTCAATTCTTCCGGCACATTACCATTTACGCTGCTAAGGGACAACTGCTGCTCTCCGGCACATCTGTCCACTGCAGTAAGTGGTCTTTTACCGGATACGATAAAATAATAAGTTGCAGCAAGTGCATATACATCCGTCCACGGTCCCTGCTTTCCTGTTCTGGAATACTGCTCCATCGGTGCAAATCCCGGTTTTATCATAACGGACATATCCGTTGTTTCGTTTAATGCATATTGCCTTGTTGCTCCAAAATCTATCAATTTTATGCTGCCGTCCTCTAAAAGCATTATGTTGTCCGGACTTATATCTCTGTGCAGCAGTCCGAGCCGGTGAATTTTTGACATTGACTTTGCAACACTTATGATTATCACTTCTGCCATATCAAGCGGAATGATGCTGTTTTGTTTTTGCATATATTGAGCAAGTGTGCAGCCCTGTATATATTCCATGACTATATATCCTGTGTTGTTTTCATAGAAAAAGTCCTTTACATCTACAACGACATCATCTTCTCTCAGATTTTTCAGTATCTTTGCTTCATTTACGAAAACAGATAATCCATGTTCATAAAAACTTCTTTTTGTTTCATCGAAAGCCCTAAGTGAAATCCCGTCCTCACTTCTTACTGCCCAGTCATTCGGAAAGTATTCCTTTATTGCGAAATTTTCCTGTGTCCAGATACTCTCCGCCAGATATGTTCTTCCAAATCCACCTATGCCAAGAACTTTTTTAATACTGTATTTCTGATCAAGGATATGACCTTTCCTAAGCGAACTATCTGAATTATCCAACTTGCTCATCGCCTCCGTTCTCTACACTGTGAAACTCAAATTTCTCTCTGCCCGCCGTGATAACATCCCCATCTAAGAGCATCCTTTTTCCGGTTATCTTCACACCGTTTACAAAAGTTGAATTTGTAGTTTCCAGATCTTCTATATAGCAAGCCATTTTAGTAACTTCTATGGCAAAATGCTGTCTTGAAAGCCTGTCATCGTCAAAATATATGTTGCATATGTTCGACCTGCCTACAAAGATACTTCCCTCGACATTCCACTCTACCTCTCTTATCTTTCCTGCCCTGTCAGTAATTATGAGTCTTATCAGCTTTGAATCTGCTTTCATAAGGTCATCGGCAGGCACCTCCACTACATTTGCAGGCTTTTTCTTTATCACTATGATAGTTATCACACCTATGACAATAACTATGAGAACAACCAGTATCCACCAGTAACCCCTTACCGTCTGCTTGATTCCCTCTGCTGTAGGATTAAGCCCGTCCTTAACTTCAAATTTCACCTTGTTGGTCTTTATCGTATTTTTCTCCACGGAATCATCTTTAATATTCTTACATTCCAATGTATATGAGCCTGTATAAAATTTATCTTTAAAGAACAATGTGTATGTATGTTCCTGTTCATTTACGGTTATGTTTGATATTTCCCATACTTTTGCGTCTTTTCCTTTGAACCTTACAAGGTAATTACTCTTATCCTGTGCACCGGTAAGTTTTTTTGTAGTTCCATCTTCAATCTTTACTTTTATTGAATTGTCCCCTGACTGTTCTATACTCTTTACTTTCGGTCGGTCGGTATCTTTCTGGCTGTTTGTATATTCAAACTGTCCCTCTTTGTCTAAAGCTGCTTCTTTTGTCTTTCCGCCGGATTTCATAACAATGTTTAACTTTGACTCTGACAGCGATAATGTTTTGTTACTTCCGTCAACGGCTCTCAATTTTAATACATATGTCTCATCAAACAATATCCTGTTGATTTCTTTAAATCCTTTTTTTACATCCTTTGTGCTGCTGCAGTCCTTATAATAACCTCTGCTATAGTTCTCATTAAGAATATTTTTCTTTGTATTTTTTATCTTGCTAAGATTGGGTTTTGAACTTACATTTTTCAGCAATACCGCATAGACCGGTACTTTAGACTTCTTTACTGCCGGATTTACATTATAATCTTCCTTATCTTTTCCGGCACTGTCATCCTCTCCGTCCGTAATAAGAAACATAACTGTTCGCTCTGATGAATTATCAACTGTCGTAAGTTTTTTTGTTATCGAACGGTACAGCACCGTATAATTTTTATTTCTCTTGAGCTTATTTATCTTTTTAATATCTTTGTCACGGCTTTTTTTGTCCGACTTTCCGTCAGACTTAAAGACTTCAACCTTATTTCCGTGTTTACTGTCAGCACCTACCGTGTAAAGTTCCATCTTGTCAATCTTTCTTATTTTCTTTCTCAGGTTTACAAGACTTTTCTTAACTTCATTAAACTGTTTTTCGTCAACTGATTTTGAGTTATCCAAAAATATAACATATCTTACAGGCTTATCTGCCTTTGCAAAGTTAGTCACGCTTTTTGTTTCAAACTCAATGTCTTTTCCCTTAAAAGAAGCTGTGTACTCTGCATCTTTTGAAACTTTTTCGCCATTTACATAAGCTGTTATCTCCGGAGGATTTCCTACTGCCTGCTCAATATTTAACTGCTTTCTCTCCGCATATGACACCTTTGTATTTAATGTCGTAAACAGTGCTACGATTAGAAACGCATATGTTATCTTTCTTATTCTTTTTCCCATGTTATATCCTCCTGACAATATGGTATAAATTTAAGCTCTGTCTCTCCCACTTTTATCACATCACCCAATTTCAAAGAGTGCGGCTCTGTCACTAAATCCCCGTTCAGATAAACGATATTGGAATTTTCCGCCGTCACATAAAACTCATTTCCCTTAGGGTCATATAAGACCGAGCAATGTTTCTCCCTTGAAATACTCTTGTCATCAATAAGCACAACATCCATCGCCTGACTTCTGCCTACAAAATTCTTGCCTGCATGAAGCCTATAGTCATTGCCCTTTTCATCGCCGTTTATACATACGAGCCATCCCGTTACCGGCGGCTTTTTGGTAACTCCAAAAAATCCAAAAGATACTGTTTTATCACCATCCTCTGACGAACTCTCCTGCATTTCGCCCATATCCGGCTGCATGAGATTTCCTGCACTTTCAAAGTTTCCGCCTATTATCTCACCGAGCTGTTCACCAAGAGATATATCTACTTCCGCAATAGATACGGTCTTGTCATCTTCTTCCACATCGTCTAAAGATATACTCAGCTGCTCTCCTGCCCTCTTGCAATGAGGACAACTCTTATACATCTTTGGATCATACCAATGTCCGTTACTACACTTTACTGCCATACATCTACTCCTACTTATCTTTGTTTATCTGATAAAAACAGCTATCGCCGAATAATTATCCATATTCGTTCCTCTGCCGTTTTCTAGTACTATCTTTCTCATTTCTTCAAGCCATTCTGCTGGTGTTGCTGATTTTTTCAACAGTTTGCACATTGTCTTTTCATCTATCAGCTCCCAAAAACCGTCACTGCACATAAGAAAAGTTGTCTTTTTTCCTATCTTTATCTTTTTGCTGACGCTGTATTTAGGGCTGTCCCACGGTGTTCCCACAACTCTCAAAAGCCTGCTCCTGTCAGGATGGTGTCTTATCTCACTTTCCTTTATATCTCCCCTTGCTGCTAATAACTGAGGAATACTGTGGTCAAGGGTTCTGTCCTTAACTTTTCCGCTCTCAAAGTGATATACCCTTGAATCCCCGACATGATAATATGATGCATCCTCCTGCTCTATATAAAGGCAGGTTAGCGTAGTCTTCATTGATGATTGAGCATTTTCCCTTTCCTGTTTTTTCAATAGATTTTCCTGTGTACTCACAATGGCGTGCTCAACATTAACACCCTTGTTACACACCGACTCTATCATTTCTTCAACGACAAACCTCGAAGCCACCTCACCTTTTCCGTGTCCTCCAAGTCCATCGCACAGTACACACAATACTCCTGTATTATCTTTCCCTACTCCAAGATAATCTTCATTGTTTGTGCGTTCACCTTTGTCTGTTATTGCTGCATAAGTTATTTCATATTTTTTTTCAGCCATAATCCTGTCACCTCTTTTTTGTTATTATGTCGTATATAAAATATTTTTTTTAATTTTGTAATTTTTAGCAATATTTTTGTAACTAATGTAAAATAAAAAGCAACACCAGTATCCTGCTTTCGCAACATTACACTGCTGACATTTTGCCCTTATAAAATTGCTTTGCAATTCTCCTTGGCATCACACTACATTATGAGCATTTTCCTATACATAGAAAATAAAACAAGGCAAGGGAGGTTATAAACATAAAGTTATAGCTTCCCTTGCCTTGTTTTTAACTGTATTATTATAGACGAAAATATTACTGCTCTGCTCTGCCATTATGTATTTCTCCTTTGCACCTTGTCAAGTCTTATCTTAAATTTATTTTTATAATTTTTATTTATTTTTTATATAAATATTATCATGTCACAGCTCCCAATTCCAGCTTTCTGCGGCAATCGGTCACAACTGGTAGTTTTTTGGTTACGAACTGCACTAAAATTATCTCTTTACATTCTTAAAATTCTATAATATACTCTACTAGTATTTACTTGATACATACAAAAACGCCTTATAAATATACACAGATACGATTATTTTATAATATGATTTCTTTTTAAAGGAGAAATATGTCATGGAAAACATTAAGAATTTTTCAATCTTTATATTTGAAGATGATAAGATACAAGCCACGGCTTTAAAAAACTATATCAATGAATATTCACAGGATATGCACCCTGTTATCACGGCCAGCACAAAAGAAGCAATAAGCATACTTTCTAAAGAGCCTTACTTTCGTGCATATTTTTTAGATATTTCCACAGACCCGGATGCTGAAAATACGGATGGTCTTAAGATTGCTGAATATATCAGGCACAAGACAAAGAACAATGCTCCTATAATCTTTACTACCGCATTTCCAAAACACATATACCATGCAGTCAATGATATACACTGTACGGCATATCTCTTAAAACCCTATACAAAAGAACAGCTTTTCAGACAGCTTGACAATATATTAGGTACTGAACGGGATTTTACTATTAAAACCATTGACAATATTCGGATAAAATTAAATTTTGATGATGTATTTTATTTTGAATCACACGGCAGGTATATAATAGCCCACACTTTACATGGTGAATTTATGACAAGACAGTACCGCTTGAAACAGATTCTCGAACTGTTTCCTGCATATTTTGAGCAGTGCCATAAATCATATATTGTAAATACCAGGTATATCGAACTTATCGACCCATATGCCCACCTGATCTCATTGAAAAAAACAAAGGACAAAGTTCCATGTAACAGAAATTATAGATACATAAAATAAGGAGAACACAGATGAACATTTTACATAATCTTATAATTATACTTACTTTAACGATACAAAATCTTACATACATAGGTTTTATGATATATCTTTCTGAACATTCCTTAAAGAAACTTACATCTCCCAAATTTTTAATTTCTTTCTGTATATATAGTGTTGTGTTAAATTATCTGCAGAAACATGATAATAATCAGCTTATGTTCGCCTTTTTACTTATGTTTGCCTTTTACAGCCTTATGATTTTTATAAACACAAGATGTACTATAAGCCAGGCGATAAATATATCTATTGCCGGATATTTTATAGTTTCCTGCTGTCAGGCTGTTGTCATGCTTGCTCTAGCTCTCTTAAATTTGAATTTTGATGAAAATAATGCAGCCGACCCTATTTCGGCAGCACTCTTAATTTTATCACTTTTTGTTTTAATCATTTTAAATAAACTATTTCCTATAACAAAGTTTACCGACAGATTTAAGAATTTTTCTTATTTTTCTTCCCTTTTCTTTTTGGGAAGCTTCATTTTGGTTGCAATATTTACATCCATAAAAAGCAGCTTATCACTCGGAACTCTTATTTCCACTACTGCTAATATCCTTTTTGCCGCAGTTATCACCATACTTATAATACTTCAGAGTTTCGATGATATGAAAAGAAAACAATCCTTAAAATATTACAGTACATATATGCCTATTGTCGATGAAATGATTGAGAATATACAAAAAAGACAGCATTTATACAATAACCAGCTCCTCTCATTATCACAGCTTACCGACTCCTATGATAATTATGAAGACTTGTGCAAGGCAATAAAAGATATAACACAAATGGATGACAGACACAGATATTCTTATGATTTTCTCCACCTTAATAACAAACTTCTTGCAGGACTTTTATTCAGCAAGGTAAATGCCGCTCTAAAAAAAGATATACAGATAATAGTGACTATTTTTAATTATGATTACACAAGCAACTGCTCAGATATGGAGATAATCGACCTTGCAGGTGTACTTATAGATAATGCTATAGAAGCCTGCAGCCCTGACGACACCATTTTTATAAGCATCGGTCAGCGTACAGACAATATACAAAGCGACAGTTTCCGTATCAAAGTTGAAAATCCGGGACCTGCCGCTACAAGTGAATTTATACACAATATCTTTACTAAAAAATATACTTCTAAGACTGATAAAGACGGACACGGACTGGGACTTTCCATTGTTAAGGGTATCGTCAAAAAATATAACGGACAGATTTCCGTAGAAAATACCACCCATACTGAAACTTCCGACATACGCTACCTCAGTATAGAAGTTGAAATATAACTAACTGCCATCTACCGTTCCCTAAACATCTGCACGAGCAGGATTATAAAGGATACACCCCAAAGAACAATAGCAGGCAAAAGATTGAAATTCATTTTCCATATGCACCTCATAACTTTCCTGCTTTGCAATCATCTTTCTCCATGCATATTTTCTTTTCTAGTTTTTCCATAGATTTATGGCAGTAGAGATTGCCCATGCTTTTACATTTTCTAATATATTTTCTTTGTACTATTGCAAAAAAATACACACCAAAAAGAAGACCTCTAAACTTCAGAGGTCTTACTTCTATCACATTTATTATCCAAAAATATTTACGATTTTAATTTTTAAAATTCATACTCCAGATTTTATAATAACACAAGTAGTATGTATCTTATAATATATCAAATATCACTCTTTTACACCACCAAGAGTAACCCCTGAAATAATAAATTTCGAAAGTAAAAGATATACTATTACGATAGGTACGATTGCTACTGTTATCATCATATAAATCTTACCCATATCAAAATTCATATAATCAGCTCCACGAAGTGTTGCAATAAGAATAGGTACAGTCATCTTCTGTTTTGACTGGATTATCAATGCCGGAATGAAATAGTTATTCCAAGAACCTACAAATGTAAATATTGCCTGTACTGCAATCGCTGGTTTCATTATCGGAATAACAATCTTGTTAAATGTCCTGAATTCTCCTGAACCGTCAATTCTCGCTGCTTCAACAAGTGAAATAGGAAGTGATGACTGCAGATAACTATACATAAAGTAAAATACTGCCGGTGATGCGATTGATGGAACTATAAGAGGTGTCCATGAATCATACATCCCCATATTTGTTATAAGTCTTAAAAATCCCATCGCCGTCACCTGTGTTGGCATAACAAGTATTGCCATAATAAATGTAAATGCAACCTTTTTTAATTTAAAGTTGTATGCATAAAGTCCATATGCAGTAAGTGATGAAAAATATGTACATATAGCTGCTGAGGCTGCTGATATAAACAAACTGTTCACTATTCCACGCAGCATTGGAAAACTTCCATCCTTCGCTACCTTTTTCAAATTGTCCAAGAAATGTGTACCCGGCAATGCCGAAAAACCTTTTTGTAATTCTGAATGTGAGCGGGTTGCATTAACAATAAGTATATAGAAAAAGAACAGGCATAAAAATGCTAAGACCAACAAAACTATATGTGCCAAAATACTTCTGAATCTGTTATGTCCTTTTTTCATTATAATAACCCCCTTCTTCTTCTACGTTTTTCTGCTTTTGCAGCTGCTTTTGAACCATCAGGATCATTGTCATTTGTAAGCTTATACACGATAAAGCATAATATCGCACTTACTATAAACAGATATACTGATAAAGCTCCTGCCATTCCATAGTTCTTACTCTTCAAATGATTATTAAGGAACATTATAAGCGTCATTGAAGTTCTATCAGGATTTCCCTGTCCATTTGTAAGTATCTGTGGAACATCGAACATCTGAAGTCCACCGATAATAGATGTTACAAGTGTGTATGCAAGAATTGGTCTTATCATAGGAAGTGTAATATAGAAAAATCTCTGTATGCTGTTACATCCGTCAAGATCACAAGCCTCAAAAATTTCCATACTTATTCCGTTTATTGCTGCTATAAGCATGATCGTTGTATTACCAAACCACATAAGGAAGTTCATAAATCCTATAAGTGACCTCGTTCCAAATATAGAACCTAAAAAGTCAATCGGCTTCTTGATAAATCCAGCAGACAACATTATTGAGTTTACAGGTCCGTTTGTAGAAAAAAGTGTAAAGAACAACATCGCAAACGCTGATGCCATAATCAGGTTGGGAAGATAGATAACTACCTTAAAAAACTGTTTTCCACGAATCTTTAAACGAACATCAGTAAACCAATTCGCTAAAAGAAGTGCAAATACTATTTGAGGAATAAATCCTATAACCCACATTATAAGTGTGTTTTTTCCATATGTAATCATATCGGATTTCAGAAGACTTACATAATTCTTCATTCCAATAAAGTTTGGTCCTACTTCTTTTATTCCGGTACGATAATACTCAAAAAAACTATACCTTATTGTATCTAACAGCGGTATTAATGAAAATATAATATAAGTTATGAAAAATGGAAGTATAAATATATAACCCCATTTAGCGTAACTTACACTTTTTTTCTTCTTTTTCATAATCCCACTCCTTTCCTAAATATCATTATAAACTTGGAGTATTTCATTTCTTATAACAGGATTCAGCTATACTTTCATTATAACTAAATCCTGTTATATTGCCACATCTTTGTGACTACATAATACAATATTTTTATTTATCCCTTTATAATTGCTGCTACTTAGCCCAATTTACCTTCTTAACATCTGCATAACGCTCTTTAATTGCTGTCTCAAAGTTTTTCTTTGCCTTGTCATAAGTAACTTTTCCCTGAAAATAATCGCTGAATGAGTTCTGTATAAGCTCTACACATCCCTGATCATATGCTGACAATGGTGCAATTTTAATATTTTCTGCAACAGGTGCGAAATACTTAAATGGATTCTGACCACCAAGGAATTTAGAAGCATATTTTCCATCATTTTCTGCAGCCTCTTTCATTCCAGATTTTGTATTTGTAAAGTCAGAATATTTTTCTGAAATCTTTAAAAGATTGTCTTTATTTGCTGTAAGTGCAAGAATAATTTCTTTTGCATGCTTAGTATTGTCTGTTCCTGTTGCTGCATGTATGTAAGAACCGCCCCAGTTATATTCCTGTGGAGGATTTGTAACACCCCACTCGCCTTCTTTTCCATCCCAGTTTGGCTTTAATGTAAAGTCAATTCCCCATGCCGGTAAGAGGAATGCAAATACTTTAGATTTTGAACCCATGGCTTTATTCCAGTCATCATTCCACTGCCCCTTTACAGTCTTGTCAAAGTATCCTGCATCAAGCCACTGTTTTGAATCATTTATCCAATCCATGACTTTTGAATCTACATCAACTGTAGTATCTTGTGAATCACTAGGCGTAACCCATGATTTTGAAATACTGTTTCCATATAAACGGAATGTGTCAGCATATGATGAAAATGTATAATATCCTTTTGCTTTTAACTGTTCTGCTGATTTCTTAAGTGTATCCCAATCCTTAACCTTCTCACCAATTTTCTCTGGATCATCTGTTCCGAATACTTTCTTTGCGATGTCTCTTCTGTAAACGAGAACTCCAGGACAGCACTGCCATGTAGAACCTCTCATAACTCCTTCACTGTCTGATGCTGTTGTCTTTGTAAAATCATACTGATCTGCAAACTCTTTATATGTATCAATTCCAAGATTCTTTAAAGGCATTGCAACATCCGCATCTTTATCCGTATATTTAAATACATAATCTGTCTCCGAAAGGAAAATATCAACTTTATCGTCTGCTGATGCATCAGCCTGTCTTCCAAGTGCCTCGTCAAGTTTCTGCTGATATACACCATCCTGGTTTGGATTGATAACCCAGTGAATCTCACAGCCATCCTTAAGTTTTGTGACTGTCCCATCCTTTGATGTTGATTCTACCTGTGGATAAACAGCCTCTAAGCGCTGACGGAATTCATCGTTCCATGAATAGATATTTATTATCTTTCCTTCTTTCTGACTGCTGTTTCCTGCTCCACCATTATTTGCCTTGTTTCCACATCCGGCAAGCATTGTAACACTCATTGCCGATGCAAGCACTAAACTTAAAAATTTGCGTTTCATTTCTCATTCCTCCTAATAGAATATATTTTTAATCATTCGACATAACTTTATGTCATTCCGCATTTACAAGTCATATATTACTCCATTTAACACACACTTTATATTAAATCACTTGTAAAAATAGCAGATTCATGTCATAATGTTAAATAATAACAATATTATATCAGATTTTAACACTATTTTAGGAGGAAAAATATGTCGTTATCAAAAGAATGGGTAAATACAGAACTCTCAAACAGCGAATTTGAAGTACTTCACCGAGCCCCTGATGTTGAATACTCTTTTTATAATTCAGTTAAAACGGGAGATATGGACGCCGTAATTGAAAATTGCAAGCAAGATGCTTTTGTAAATCTAGAAGGAGCCGGTATTCTCTCACAAAATCCTCTCACAAATATAAAATATCACTTTGTTGTCACGACCGCAATGATTACAAGATATTGTATTGATGGAGGTCTTGAAGCGGAGCAGGCATATCGTCTAAGTGACTTTTATATACTAAAGATGGACTCCTGCAATACAATACGCCAGGTAGCTGACCTTCATCATGAAATGGCAAAAGATTTTACCGGCAAAATGGTTCTTTTTAAGAAAAGCTCAATTCTCTCAAAACCTGTTATGCAATGTGTAAACTATATATACAGCCATATCAAAGAACGTATCACAATATCCACTCTTGCTGATTACACAGGACTTTCTGAGAACTATCTATCTCGCATATTCAAACAAAATCTTGGTGTTTCCATAAGTGATTACATTCGCGAAAAAAAGATAGAAAAAGCAACTCACCTGCTCCGCTATTCTGATAAATCACTAATTGATATAGCTAATTATCTTTCCTTTTCGTCACAAAGCCATTTTATTAAAACATTTGAAAATTTCATGGGTATAACACCAAAGAAATATCGTGATAAATATTATAAATCAATGTGGTAATAACACATTTTCATTTCATAAAAAAAAGAGGAAATTAATCTTCACATCAATTTCCTCTTTTGCTTTTTAGGAATATCTTATAAGATATTATCTCACATACTATTTTATAAAAACATCAATTTCATGACATCGTCCACAGCTCATTTCTTCAATCCTTTTTTTCATTATTACTACTTTCTTTAAATCAGCAGACTCAAGCTCATTTCCGTCACATTCCACTCTTATTATTTTATTATACACTCCATTATTATCCTGTATATTATCAATGTCAGCGTGAATCGTAATCTTTAATGTCCTTCCTGAAAAATTAAGTTTTATTGCAGCTTTGCCATCTTTATCAAACTGCTCAGGAAGAAGTGCCGGTTTTATAACAAGATTTCCAAGTTCTCCTCTTACTCCAAAAACTTCTGTTATCATTGTAAGCATATACCAGCTTGCTGCACCCGTAAGATATGCATACAATCCGCGTCCATCGTTATCAAAATACTCAGGTATTCCCGGATACATAATACTACTTTCAAAATCCATCGCACTATCAAGCAGATTTTTAAGCACCTTGTAACCCTCTTTTATGAAGCCTCTCTTGTATAATGCATTTGCATACATTACTGCCATATGTGAAAATACGGCTCCATTTTCTTTTTCACCATATGCAAATCCAAACATTCTTCCAAAATCAAATTTTTCTTCTTTAAAATCTGTATTAAGACGGTATCCTCCAGCTTTCTTTTCATAGAGATATTTATCCGCACTGTTGCAAATCGCTTTTATCTGCTTTTCATCTGCCGTGCCACTCATTATCGCAAATACCTGGCTTGTAAGCATCATACGCACATCATCTTTTTTATAATACTCTACCTTTTTTCCATGATTATCATAATAACCGTTAAACCACCCCGTATTGTCATCTTCCTTTATCCACTCATTTTCACGAATGTTTTTCATGAGCCAATCTGCTTTTTCTTCAAGATTTTCACATATCATACTTATTTTTAATACAGCTTTTTCGCCACTTATATTGTGACAGCAAAGTTTACTATATTCAGAAAGAAGCTGCTGTTTTTTGTAAGGATTTTCGTACAATTCCTTACCTTTTCTAAATAAACATTCCATCTCCTTTGCAACCTCAATAATGCGGATTCCGTCTGTACTTTCAATTTTTCTCAAATAATATGCTATATCTTTTAAATTTCCCGCATATGCACATGTAAATGCGACACTTTCTCCCCTTTCCCATGCCATATCAAGTGCATCGTTCCAATCTGCACCATGAAGTCTCATTTCATTATGCTCTCCAACATCATAAAATGCACAAAGATTCTGCAAAAGTATATGCTCGATAACAGTTCCAAAATAATCGACACCACCAGCTGTTTTCTGAGTATTTCCATCTTCAAATTTCCATTCATCATCGTGTGCTGTTCCTCTTAGTGACTGCCTGTCTTTAAAATATGACACCTTATCAAGAAGTATATCAAGATCACCTGTCTGATCCATATAAAGTTTAGTTGTAACAAACGGCCAGTAAGCGTGATCCATCCATACACGTGTTATATTATTTCTGTCCGCTATAAACTTTCCCTGTCCATTTCCTATTATTGTTGCATTTGTTCCATCAATCCTCACGCCACCATAATTAGAAACTATCATTTTGCGAACCATATCGGGCTCCATAACAAGGAGTGCAAGACAATCCTGCCACAAATCTCTCCAGCCTCTGCCACCCTTCCCATAATCATGATATGGCAGGAACGAACATCCGTAAATTCTTCTGAGTATAGGCTGGAAGCATATCCATTTAAGATAATTATCAACTGCCTTGTCATTCATTTCAAAGTCTATATTAACTTTGTCTTTCCAATGTTTCTTTGTTTTTTCAAAACACTTTATAACATTTACTTTTGTTCTGTATAATGAAGTCCTTGATTCTATTGTGTCTTTTTGCGTTGTGACACCGGCAAGCATAATATAACCTGTTTTCTCACCCGCTTTTAATTTAATATTTCTAAAAGCAAAGGCTCCTGTCGCTTCTTTTCCCTGAATTTTCGTTCCCGGATTTACACCTGTTTTTCCAGTTCTTACAGCCTCCGGCATAAGAAAACTTCCACCCTCACCGATAAACATCTGATTTGTAGGATAAAATTCTTTCGGCTTTTCTCCATCATCTTTTGAACCATATACAAAATATGTAGTCTCATTTTTTCTATGACCTCTCTCATCAAATGATAAAACAGGTGCCACTTCTACTCCATATTCTTTTGTTTCTATTCTATGTAAAAGAGATGTTACATGTCTATGGTCTCTTAGATTGTCAGCACTTCTTCCATATATAGGAAGTGCTGCTATTGGTGTTATGTCTATATCATTGTCAGAAATATTTTTCAATGTCACATACATAATCTCTATATTTTCATCAACAGGCACAAAAGACAACACTTCTGCTCTAATACCAAACTTTTTTGAAACTCTTGTAAGCCTCTGCCACATAAGACCAGCTTCTATCTTACTCTCATCCTGTTCCTTTGAAAATTTTTCAGCCTCCTGCATGGCAGATGCACCTGATACAGACCACATATTACTGCCATTTATCAGACACCAGAAATTTCTTCCATTTTTGTTATTATGCAGATTTTCGATACTTACAGGTTCAAACAGGAAATGATTCTGGTCTGTTTTTGAATCACCTGCAAGTGTCGGAGTAATACTTGACTTTAACTCCTTTTCGCCTGCCAGCGGAAGATAAAGACCACTGTAATTTTCAGGATTTTCTATAACAAATGTTCCACTATTGTCCGTAAATTTTATTTTTCCCATTTATAAATTCCTCCTGTTCCTATGACATATAAAGTTCTATTTCTGTATTTTCCGTAAGCATATCTTCCGTCACATAGTTTCCTTCAACTTCTTTTCCATTTACTATCATTTTTTTGCAGCCGCTCTGGACATGACCCGGATTTTTAACAACAATATGAAGCCGGCTTCCTCTAAAACTTTTTGTAATCTCAAATTTTTCCCACTTTTCAGGAATTGAAGGTTCAATATGAAGTCCTCTAAAGTCAGGACGCATACCCAGTATTCCCTCTACACATCCAACCATTACAGTGGATGCTGTTCCTGTGAGCCAGTGAACATGTGAACGTCCAAAATTTGGACTTGCTTTTCCTTCAGTAAACTGTCCATAGCAATATGGTTCAAGCACTCTCGTCTCAGCTCTGTCATTCTGTGCTGCCGGTGAATTCTCCATAAAATATTCAAATGCCCTGTCACCATGCTTCAACAATGCCTCTGCAAGTATAAGCCACCCCTGTGACTGTGAGAAAATTCCTGAATTTTCTTTTGTTCCGGCATTATATATAACCGCTAAAGCTCCTGGAAATGCTTCTGCATGATATGGCGGATCCATAAGAATAGCACCGTATTCCGTATTCAATCTGTCATATACGCTGTTCATTATAACCTCACCCTGCTCTTCATCTGCAACCTTGCTGATTACAGCCCAGCTCTGTGGGTTAAGCCACATATTCGCCTCTGCATCTGTACGCTTGCCGATAACATTTCCTTCTTCTGTAAACCCTCTTATAAAACGATCCTCGTCATAGCAAATTTTCTGAATAATCTTTCCAAGTTCTTCCTGCTGTTTGTCAAGCTGTTTTACATAGTTATCATCATTTTTATATTCAGCAAACTTTCTAAGTATTGTCATTGCATAATAATACTGCATTGCAACAAACGAAGATTCTCCGTCTTTTCCAAGTCTTAAGCAGTCATTCCAGTCTGCATAAAGACCGGCAGGCATTCCATGTTTTCCAAGATGCTCAGCAGAAAATTTAACTGCACGCTGTAAATGCTCATATACTGTTGCTTCATCTTTGTTTGCAAAAGGAATAACCTCATCTAAAAATTCCATGTTTCCTGTTTCAGAAATATATTTATAAACTGTAGGGAATAACCATAAAGCATCATCAGCACGATATGCCGGATGGCCTGTCTCCTGAACATAAGATGTATCATCAGGTGTGTCCTCATGTCCCGGATTGTGTGTAAATTTTACAAGTGGAAGTCCTCCACCATTGTCAACCTGAGCCGAAAGCATAAATCTTATTTTCTCTACTGCCATTTCCGGGGCAAGATGTATAATTCCCTGAATATCCTGTACTGTATCACGATAACCATATCCATTTCTAAGACCACAATATGTAAATGATGCAGCCCTTGACCATATAAATGTCATAAAACAATTATATGCATTCCATGTATTTATCATTGTATTAAATTCCTCGCTTGGTGTCTTAACTTGGAATTTTTCCAGTTTCCCATGCCAGAATTTCTTTAACTCAACAAGTTCTTTTTCACATAAATTTTCATTTTCATCATATCTTGCAATTATCTTTGCCGCTTCATCATCGTACTTCATTCCAACAATAAAAATAACTTCCTTTGTCTCGCCCGGTGCAAGTTCAAGTAGTGTTGTTAAAGCACCACAGCCGTTTTCATTGTAATTTCCCTTATTATCAAGACTACCGTTAATAACACCAATCGGATTTGAATAATCATGGTATCTTCCTAAAAATCCCTCTTTACTTCCACACCATGATGAAACCTTCTGACCTGCCATTCCTAAGAATCTCATTGAAACATTTTTATTGTCAATGTATTCGTCTTCTTTTAAAGCATCAAGATTTCCATGAACATGATGCATTACACGATTTTGCGAAAAATGTGTCGATGTAATAAACTGTGAATACTGAAGATTCACCTGATCCTGCTCGTAATTGCAATTATTTGTAAACTCAGCATAACCTGTTATATTTAATTTTCTATTTTTTTCTGAATTGTTTGTAACCTTTAAATCCCATACTTCATAAGATTTATCAAGCGGTACATAATAAAGTGCTTCTGAGCTTATACCTGAATATTTGGCAGTCATTCTTGTATAAGCTGTTCCATGATGACATTCGCTCTTGTATTCATCCAAATCTTTTCCAACCGGCTGCCATGATGCTGACCAATAATCTTTTGAGTCATTGTCCCTGATATAAATATATCTTCCCGGTTCATCAAACTGATTAAATACATATCTTAAAATTCTGCCGTTTGCACCTGATTTCTCAAAGCTGTATCCCCCCGCATTGTTTGAAATAATCGCACCATATTCGGGTGAACCAAGATAATTTACCCAAGGTGCCGGTGTATCAGGTCTTGTAATAACATACTCCCTTTTTTCATTATCGAAATAGCCGTATCTCATTTTGCTCCTCTTTTCTTCATATAAATAATTTTCTGTATCATGTATGCACGACACAAAACTTAATATCTTTTTACAAAATATAACTGATTCATAAAAAAATATATACAATATTTTTCATTAAAATAGCAGATTCATGACATACCTTTTTTATATAATATGTTACACAGCTGATGTGACATATACGAGGACTTCTCAGGCTCCAAAAAGATTTGTAAATACAAGACATACCGAAACTTCCGACATACGCTACCTCAGTATAGAAGTTGAAATATAACTGCCTGCCATCTACCTTTCCCTAAACATCTGCACGAGCAGGATTATAAAGGATACACCCCAAAGAACAACAGCAGGCAGAAGATTGAAACTGCATGAACTCGTTACTCCATCGTTTAGATAAGTTACCGCAAAATGGCTTAATTTCAAAGCGTTTGGTACTTCCACCGACAGCTTGCTCACATAGACTGACGGCTGTATAAGCCTGTCCACAAAATAATACTGCAAAAAGATAGTTACAGCATACGAAATCACATAAAATCCTCTGCTCTTTTTGTATTGTTTCATATTAAAAAGCTGTTTTACCAAAAACAATCCACAAAGCAAAATGCTGAGCCACAAAGTCACAAATGAAACATAAAACGAACTGTTTTCAAATAAATTTCCTATTTCCAAAAACAGCTTGTCTGCCTTGACATATCTGCTGCTGCCCGCAAATATATATGCACCTGTGATAAGATAAAGTCCTGCCGCAGCCATCAACATATACATTGCCATTATCCTTATTCCAAACTTTTTTGCAAATCTTAATTCTGTTTTCTTAACTTCGGGTGACATTGATACCCGAAGAATATTCTCAAACTGCTCATCCGTTATTTTTAAATCATTCATATTAATCCTCCATTCTATTTCCAAGCGGACTCAATCTTGTGCTTCAATATTTTCTTTGCCTTGATAAGCCTGCTCTTAACGGTACTCTCCGGTATCTCGCACAATGCCGCAATATCTTTTATCTTCATATCTGCCGTGTAATAAAGATACACTACTATCCTGTATTTTTCGGGTAGTTCTCTCACCTGACTCTGAACAAACCTTATAAGTTCATTTTTTATTGCCGTATCCTCCGGACTGTTATCCTGTTCACCGGAAAAATTCGCATAATCAAAAATTTGAAATTCATTTTCCATATGCACCTCATAACTTTCCTGCTTTGCAATCCTCTTTCTCCACGCATATTTTCTTTTCTTGTTTTTCCATAGATTTATGGCAGTAGAGATTGCCCATGCTTTTACATTTTCTGATATATCAAGTTTTTTGTAATGCTCAACAAGTCTGAGCATAGTGTCCTGATAAAGTTCCCATGCAAGTTCACTGTCGTTGGTGGTTATCTTGCAAAACTTCATCAGAGTTTCACCATATTTTAAAATAAATTGTTCAAGTTCTTCTTTTTTCATATTTAATGTCCTGTGAATTTTAAATTCCGACACAAGTTTAACATCTGTATAACGAATAATTATTTTTTCTTTGTACTATCGAAAAACTTGCGAGCGAATATTTACCTTTCCAAATCATGTTTTATCTGTGCTTCTATATATTATATTGTAATGAGTCAGCAGAAAGTTTAAAAAATATAAAAAATACACACCAAAAAAATTAAATCTCCAGTGTGTATCTTCTATATACTTAGTTTTAAAATTTATCATTATTTATATCTTTTAAATGTTGTTCGCAATACTTTTGAACCATATCTATAAATTCATCTCCTATCCTATGCAACTAAAAACTTTTCCATCCAATGTCCCAATATATTCTTCCAGTTCCTCCGCCATTTCATATGCCTCCGGTATTCTTAAGTATCCAGGTGTTCCCACCATTTTCTTGCCTGCGGATGACAGTACTCTTCTTTCATATAATCTTCCGGATGACAGTCATTCTGTCCTACGGCAACGATTACGACCTGCGGTATATACTTACTAAAATCCCAGTCACTCATACCGCTAAGCCTTGTATTATAATGTACTTTATTCCAAACAGTCTCCATTCCTATCTGCTCCGGTTCGTGATACCAGCCCTCGCCATCCATAAGTGCGATTCCTCCCTGAGCAATGTCATGTATCTGTGCCCCCAGTTTTCTTGCCAAAATCCAGCCATAAGAATAGTAACTGTTTGAATAACCACCCTCATGCTCCGGGTCTTCCTTTCCAACAAAGTCAACGGCCTCCGATACCTCTCCTGCTGATACAGAGTCTCCGTACACCTCTATTCTTTTGTCAGTTTTCTTTGGCACACTCCAGTCTATGCGTCCCGTATATCTTATCTTTTCACTATCTGCACTTATCCACATTTTTCGTCCTCCCCTTTATGAAATGTACTCTCTGTATCTTCTCAAATCAAATACTTTCGAGAGTGCATGAAATATATTTCCAATCTTACCCATTAATAATACATTTCAACTTAAATCACTCTTCTGTATAACTTTAATTATTTGTTTGCATTTTCATTTAAAGTTAATTTAATTATAATCGTTTTTGCTAAATAGTCAATATTTTAAGTTAATTTATTTGTATTCTGTAATTTATTTAAGTAACAATTTGATAATCTTTTCATATATCAATACCATATATCACACATATGATATATACATTACGCATATACTTTGAGATTGTTATATAATATTTTATAATCAAAAAAATATATGCTGAAATGGAGTTTATATAAAATGAAAAGAACTAAAACAAACAAATTAAAAAAACAGACTTCTGAGACTTTCAGACTCAGTGCAATCCTCGCCATATCGGGCGGTTTTCAGGATGCTTACACTTACAATGTGAGGGATGAAGTCTTTTCTAATGCACAGACGGGCAATGTCGTACTTATGAGCCAGAATTTTATGTCAGGTGAATGGATACGCGGGCTGCATTATCTTTTTCCTATAATCGCATTTGCACTTGGAGTTTTTGTCGCTGAGAGAATACAGAAAAGGCTCAAATATGTAAAAAAAATTCACTGGCGTCAGATAATTGTACTTATGGAGTTAGCCATATTGTTTGTTGTCGGACTTATACCTGACTCTTACAATATGGCTGCAACTATGCTTGTTTCTTTTGCCTGCTCAATGCAGGTTCAGACTTTCAGAAAAGTAAACGGCTACGGCTACGCAAGTACGATGTGTATAGGAAACTTAAGAAGCGGCACTGAAAGCCTTTCCATCTATATGCGTGAAAAGAAGCCTGAGATTTTAAAAAAAGCTCTTCATTATTATGGAATAATACTTGTATTTGCAATCGGTGCAGGAATCGGCGGCATCCTATCCCTGCATATCGGAATCAGGGCAATATGGGTTTCTTCACTTCTTTTAGCGGCAGTATTTACAATGATGTTTGTAGAAAAAATGTAAAAATACCAATCATACGGAGTTGCTATAACATTACTTTTAAATTCAGATTTTATTTATATATATTTTTCTAAAATGTAAGCAACTCCTTCTTCATCATTCGTTCTTGTGATAACATCGGCACACCTTTTTATCTCATCACAGCCATTTGCCATTGCCACACCGCATCCGGCAGTCTTTATCATGTCTATATCATTTCCACCATCACCAAAGGCGATAAGCTCTGATATATCAATGCTAAGTTTTTTACAAAGCCATTTTAGTGCATTGCCTTTATTTACTTCTGAATTGTTTATTTCTATATTATTTGGCATACCGGAACATATTTTTGATGTTTTTAGGACTTTCAGTTCCTCTAAGACTTTTCTTCTTTCTTCCATGTCACTAAAAAACATATTTATCTTTTCGACACTCTCCAGTTTTTCTATATTTTCCCAAAGGTCTTTTTTTGCCCCTCTGCTTGAAAGATAATAATTTCTAAAGTCATCATTTTTTATGTATTTTCCGGCATTGTCATATGTCTTTTTATCACCGAAACCTACTCCTGACGATGCCACATCTGTAAGTACATCGTGCTTTAACACTATATCTCTTACAAGAAGCACTTCCTCCCTGTCTATACTCTTTTTATAGATTATCCGTTCATCCAAAAGCTCATAGACCATGCCGCCGTTTAGTGCTATTGCATAATTTGTTCCCGAAATCGTTCTCAATTCTTTTAAAATCCCTGCAATAGGCCTGCCTGTCGTAAATACTATCTGTGTTCCCTTCTCTCCGTAATACTCAAGAATATTTCTTGTTCTATCCACCATTTTCCCGGTACTGTCAAGACAGGTCCCGTCAAGGTCAAGTGCTATCATTGATATCTTTGCAGCTTCCATAAATTTTTCCTCTTTTCTACTCCAGTGGAAACATAACCGTAAACTTACTTCCCTGTCCTTCCGTACTCTCAAGCGTAACATCTGCGTTGTGATACATTGCTGCGTGCTTCACTATAGACAGTCCGAGTCCTGTTCCTCCGGTTTCTTTCGACCTGCTTTTATCTACCCTGTAAAAACGCTCAAATATTCTTGACTGCTGATCTTCTTTTATTCCTATTCCGGTATCTTCGACCACTAGAATATCTTTTCCGGCTTCTTTTGATAAAGTTATATCAACTTTTCCACCTTCTTTATTATACTTAATCCCATTTTCACAAAGATTGTAGACAATCTCATAGAGTAGGCTTCTGACTCCGTGAAGTTTTATATCTTCACCACTTATGTTTATTGTCACATTCTTTTCATTTGCTGTATTTTCCAAAGCTTCCTTTGTTTCTGCCGCAATATCCTTAAGACTTACAAGTTCTGTCTCCATATCCCTGTTTTCGTCAAGCCATGAAAGCCTTATTATATCCTCCACAAGATTTACAAGCCTTTCTGCTTCCTTACGGATGTGACCTACAAATCTAGGCATATCCTCTTCTTTTACAAGATTGTTTTCCATAAGTTCGGCACTTCCGATAATAGACTGTAGAGGAGTCTTAAGTTCATGTGATACATTTGCTGAAAACTCTCTTCTTGTTCTTTCTGCATTATTTTTTTCAGTAACATCGACAGCAAGTAAAACAGCTCCAAGCGTTTTTCCGGCTGATTCTATCTTGCTTATCCCAAGCTGATAATCAAGCCCGTATCTTTTAAGTATAATCTCAGCCTTTCCCTTTTCCATTGCTTCTTTTATGGTATTTCCAACTGATGTATTTCTTTCTACCGTAAGGAAATCTTTCCCAAGACACTCATCTGTTGTTCCAAATATCTTTTTTGCTGCCGGATTTATACTTATTATACTGTTTTTAGCATCAAGCAGGATAAGTCCCTCATCCATATTTTCGATGGTTGCCTGAAATTCATCTTTCTTCTGTCGAAGTTCTAAAACCTGCTCATCTATCTGCCTGTGCTGATGTTCTATATGTCTTAAAAGCGGTGCTATCTCGCCGTATGCATCATTTTGTAATGGCTTGTTAAGATCAAGGTTATTTAACGGCTCAACAACCTTTTTGGATACACCTCTTGCAAGTAATGAAGATAATATCACTGCAAGAAGTATAGTTATTGCCATGGGTGAAATCATCGAAAATAAAAGCTTAAGTACGGTCTCCTGACTTATTGATATTCTTATTACACTGCCGTCATTTATCTTTTTTGCATAATAAATTGTCCTTTGCGTAAGCGTAGATGAATATCTTGTACACTCACCTCTGCCAAATTTCAAAGACTCTTTTATCTCTTCCCTGTTTGCATGATTTTCCATCTTTGAAGCATCTGTTTTATTATCAAACTTCACTGTTCCATCCGGCTCAACCCATGTTATTCTGTACTTTTTTTCCGTAAGGCTTTTAAGATAATCCACTCCTCCATTTTCAACTCCGGTTACAACAAAACCAAGCTGTGCTCCAAGCTGTTCCTCTTCTATTGTAGTAAAATGCCTGTACAAAATTCCAAGAATAAATGTACAACAGAACAATACCATCACTACGGCAACTAAAAGCACTGATTTAAATATTTTTTTAGTCATTGTGTACCTCCATTTTGTATCCGACATTTCTCACTGTCACTATATATCTGCCACCGTCACCAAGTTTCTGTCTGAGTGTCTTTATGTGCATATCTACCGTCCTGGTCTCTCCATAACTGTCGATACCCCATACTTCTGACAAAAGCCGGTTTCTTGTATATGCCATACCGGGATGCATAAGAAATATCTTAAGTATCTCATATTCTTTATATGTAAGACATATACTCTCTCCGGAAACTGATACAGTGTGCTCTTCAACATTCATTTCTATTATACCATTAACATATACTGTTTTGTTTTCTTTTTTCGGCATACATCTTCTGAGCACGGCTTTTATCCTTGAAACCATTTCCATCATTCCAAACGGTTTTACAAGATAATCATCTGCACCCATATCAAGACTTTTTATCTTATCATATTCAACACTTTTTGCAGTAGCCATTATAACCGGAATATCTCTGGTTCGGGAAGATGCCTTAATCTTTTTTAAAAGAGAAACACCGTCTTCTCCCGGAAGCATTATATCTAATATTACAAGTTCCGGCAGTTCATCAGTTGTCGCAAGTTCCACCCAGAAGCTGTCACCATCACAAAATCCCTTTGCTGCAAATCCTGTCTGTTCCAATGTATAAATTTCAATATCTCTTATACTTACATCGTCTTCTACGCACCAGATCATATCATTCCTCATTTCTTTAATGATTTCCCGTTACTGAAAAAACAACCCACTTAGCTACATTTACGGCATGATCCCCGATACGCTCAAAATATTTAGCTATCATAAGAAGATCGAGTGCATACTCTCCATCCCTTGGATTTTTTGCAATAAGGTCTATAAGAAAAATCTTGACTTTGTTGAAATACTCATCCACAACATCATCATACTCGATTATGCTGTTTGCAAGATTAAGATCACTCTTTACAAATGAATCAATAGACTCTGTAACCATCTTTATTGTTGCTGTTGCCATCTGGTCAAGATATTCACATTCCTCACTTGTTCTTCCATTTAAAAAGCCTATTATCTCAGCAACATCTGACGCCTGATCTCCTATTCTCTTAATATCCGTTATCATTTTAAGAGCTGTTGATACCTGTCTTAAATCCCTTGCAACCGGCTGCTGCTGGAGCAAAAGTTTTAAACAAAGAGATTCAACATTTCTCTCAAGGTCATCAAGCGAATTATCAAGAGGTTCGACTTCCCATCTAATCCTCGGATTTCCTTCCTTTAATGCCTTTGCAGCCAAAGAAATACACTCCTCACACATCGCACCCATCTCAATAAGCTTTTTATTCAAATCCGCAAGCTGTTCATCAAATCTGCTTCTCATTTTCAAAATCCTCCTATCTTAACCAAATCTTCCTGTAATATAATCTTCAGTTCTCTTATCCTCCGGTGTCGCAAACATTTTCTCAGTATTACCATATTCAATAAGGTCGCCAAGAAGGAAAAATGCTGTCTGATCTGATATACGAACTGCCTGCTGCATATTATGTGTAACTATAACAATCGTATATTTTTCCTTAAGTTCACTTGCAAGTTCCTCTATCTTGGATGTAGAAATTGGATCAAGTGCACTTGTTGGCTCATCCATAAGAAGAATTTTAGGTTCTACGGCAAGTGCTCTCGCTATACAGAGTCGCTGCTGCTGTCCACCCGACATACCAAGTGCCGACTTTTTAAGTCTGTCCTTTACCTCATCCCATATTGCGGCACCTCTGAGAGAATTTTCAACTATCTCATCAAGCTTTGCCTTATTTTTTATTCCGTGTGTTCTCGGTCCGTAAGCAATATTGTCATAGATGCTCATAGGAAAAGGATTTGGTTTCTGGAAAACCATACCTATTTCTTTTCGGAGTTTATTCACATCTGTATCAGGTGCAAAAATATCCATATCTCCATATTTAACTTCACCTGTAATCTTTACACCCTGCACAAGATCATTCATCCTGTTAAGTGTCTTTAAAAAAGTTGACTTACCACATCCCGACGGACCTATAAGAGCCGTAATGCTTTTCTCTGGAATATCAATGTTTATATTTTTCAATGCCTGCGTCTGTCCATACCAGAGACACAAGTCCTTAACCGTCATTATGTTATTCATATAATTCCTCCTGCTATTTCTCACTCATATATATTAGTTATTTGCGAAACTGTCATTCTTGTACTTAAGTGGTATGACTACAACAAATAATGTTAGTCGGCACTTTTGTCGCCGCCAGTACTTAATGGTGGTTTTTTCACCATTTATGTACTGTTACGAGCGACAATGTAACGCAAGTGTGCCGATGGTATTATCTGTTGTAGTCATACCACTAACACAACCTGCAAAATTTTCGCAAATATTACTCTACTTTCTTCTTGAAATAAAGTCCCGTAAATTTAGCAGCAAGATTAACCAAAAGTGCAAGTATCATCAAAATTGCCGCTATCGCAAATGCTACCTCAAACTCACCCTGCTCTTTAGCATAAACATAAAGTGCAACTGTAAGTGTTGCTCCGGCACGGCCGAGTCCGTCAATAAATCCGTTTATCGTATGTGCAAAACCAGCCGTGAATAATAGTGCTGCCGATTCTCCGAGTATTCTTCCGATTGCAAGAATACATCCTGTCATAATACCGTCAACACAGCTTGGAAGCACGACAGTCCTTATAACCCTCCATTTACCTGCACCAAGTCCAAAAGCACCCTCTCTGTAACTTTGCGGAACTGTTTTTAAACTTTCCTGTGTTGTTCTCATAATTGTCGGGAGATTCATAATAACAAGCGTCATCGCACCCGCTAATATTGATGTCTGCATCTTGAGAAATTCGCAGAAAAACAACATTCCAACAAGACCGTATATAATCGACGGAATACCTGAAAGTGTCTCCGCCGCATATTCTATTACCGCAACCAGTTTCTTATTTGTCGCATACTCAGTAAGATATATCGCTGCTCCAACTCCAAGAGGAAGAACGACAACAAGTGTTGCTATTACTATATAAAATGTATTTAAAATATCAGGCAGAATACCTATATTCTTTGTCAGATAGCTGGGCTTAGTAGTTAGAAGTTTCCATGTAATATTGGGAACTCCTTTATATAATACAAATCCGATAACAAATACAACAAGACCGCAGGTTATCGCAACTGATATCCACATTAGTATTTTCATTATCCAGATATAAGCTTTTCTTTTCATAGTCTGATTACTCCTTTTCTTTCTTTAAAAGGCTGTTAAGTAATGCATTTATCAGCATTATGAACAAAAACAATACAAGTGCGATTGAAAATAATGCTTGTTTTTGCAATCCCGATGAATATGACATTTCACTTGCAACTGCTGTTGTAAGAAATCTTACACTTCCAAAAAGTTTTGGCATATTGGCTACATTGCCTGAAACCATCATTACTGCCATTGCCTCCCCTATCGCACGGCCAACACCAAGTACCACAGCCGCCGCTATACCGCTTTTTGCTGCCGGTACAGATACTTTAAAATATGTCTCGATAGGTGTTGCACCAAGTGCAAGTGATGCATCTTCATATTCCGGTGGGACTGCTTCTAGTGCCGTCAGTGAAACGCTTATTATTGATGGCAGAATCATTATCGCCAGAACAATTATTGCTGCAAAAAGACTTGCACCATCTGCTATATTAAATGTTTCTCTTACCCATGGAACAAGTACCAGCATACCAACAAGACCATATACAACAGCTGGTATTCCGGCAAGCAGGCTTACTGCCATCTCAACAACTGCCTTCATTTTTTTGTTTGCAACCTTTGCAAGATATACAGCCGTAAGAAATCCTATCGGAACACCTATTATGATGGCTCCCGCCGTACCATATATACTTGTCAGGATAAATGGCAGGATTCCATACGATGGTGTTGATGCCGTTGATGCCCATTTCTTTCCAAACAGAAACTTAAATAACCCGATTTCTCTTATTGCAGGTATTCCTGCAATAACAAGATAAACAGTTATAAGCAAAACAAAGCCAACCGTAATCAGACCAAGTATTAAAAATATCCCATGGATAATTGTTTCAAATTTATTGTGACTTTTCTTCATATTAATCCTCATTTCTGCACACATTTTTTAGTGCATAAGGTGAAATGTAATATATTTCACATATAAGATTTGTGTCAAATGTGCCCAGACACAAATCTTGCGTTTGAAAAAACTTGAATATATGGATTTTTCAAACTAATCTCCATACTCATATTTCCTGCCCTGCAATAGAAGTTGAAAACTTCCATGATAGTGTTAAAACGGGCAAGTCATATAACTCACCCTTTTTAAACATTTTATTTATTACCATTTACACTATTTTTCATTTGCCGGTACTACACCTGCTGATGTGATAGTCTCTGATGCTTTCATTGCATAATCAAAGAATGCCTGTGCCTCGTTGCTGAGTTTTTTATCTTTCTTTGTAACGAATACGAAAGGTCTCTGAATTTTATAACTTGCATCCTTTACAGTATCTTCTGATGGTGCTACTCCGTCTACCGAAAGAGCATTTACGCTGTCATCAACTGATGCAAGTGAAGCATATCCGATAGCATTTGGATTGTTTGCAACTGTTGTGATAACATCACCTGTCGATGTAAGTTCCTGTCCGTATTTGCATTTATCTTCTGTTCCCGTAATCGACTCAAATCCATCACGAGTACCACTTCCTGCTTCTCTGCCGATAAGAACGATGTCTCCATTATCTCCGCCAACATCTTTCCAGTTCTTAATCTTTCCTGTGTAAATATCTGCAATCTGCTGAACCTTTAAATCTTTAACTTTATTCTTTGGATTTACCACAATAGCAATTCCATCGTATGCAAGGATTGTTTCCTCAAGTCCCTGATTTTTTTCATCATCAGTAAGTGCACGGCTTGAAAGTCCTATATCGCATCTTCCCTCTGTTACTGCTGTGATACCTGAACCTGAACCTGTAGGATTGTATGTAAATTTTACATCAGGGTTTGCTTCCATAAATGCCTCGCCTAATGCACCAACTACTTTTTCCATTGATGTTGAACCGTCTGTCGCTACAGAACCGCTGAGTTCTGCACTTGAAGATGCTCCTGAACTGCTTGATGAACCTGAAGAAGCTTTATCACCATTTGAAGAATTTCCGCATCCTGTAAGTGATGTAAGTGTTAATGCTGATACCATTGCAGCTACTAATAATCTGTTTTTTGTTCTCATAATTTTTGTCTCCTTTTGATTTAAACTTAATTGTTTTTTGTTTTCCTTTTTACAAGTATTATGATATATGGGTTAAGTAAAATCCAAAAGGCAGGTTATGTAAAAGATATGTAAAGAATATGAGACTGCTTGAAAAGTAAAAAAGACAAAAAATATTAAAAAACAAGGGTGGGAAAATTGTTAAAAGATACAATTTTTTAAGAATGTTGTAACAGTTCAGCCATAAAAATATAACCGGCAATATCTGAGCTTGCTCATTGTATTGCCGGTTATATTTTTATGGTAGAATAGCCTTTCATTTCTGAAATGAGTAAACAAAAGCTGCATTGCAGCGGCTGACAGCTTGCTGGCAGGTTTATGAATGTAAGAAATGAAAGGCTGAACTGTTAC
>ERZ837487.324-NODE-324-length-72576-cov-9.681127_pt1 | contig 72576 bp, 65 predicted proteins | sample MGYA00519911_ERZ837487 | MGnify/ENA primary metagenome ERZ837487 (study PRJEB31850, sample SAMEA3708818) | human gut metagenome | biome: human gut; feature: human-associated habitat; material: faeces | place: China | collected 2014 ... | reverse complement strand
TGCAAAAAATATATTTCCAAGCTGAAAGATATGGATGCACCTGCCATTATCCGTCTTCTTTATAATAAAGATATATGCAAGTGCTCTTCCTGTGGTGGTAAGATTATTCCTCTGCCTACAGAACAACATTTTATAAAACCAAAACCACATATGCTCTGTTAACGTATCATAACTGCATATTTTTTTAGCTTCCTTAGGGAGGCTTATTTCTGGTGTCATAATACAGGACTGAATTATAAATTCTATGTGTTTCTATGTGTACACGCTATCCTATTATAAATAGAGTGTCAGAATTAAAAGTCCATATAGAGTTGACGCGCTTTGTTCAACCAGAAAAAATCGAAATTGATGCAAACGAAAGGGCAGTTAATGAAAAGTCTCAATACTGCTTTTTCGTTTGCACCACCTTCGATTCTTTCCTTAACGATTTGTTACTCTCATGATATCATAATTTTTCTTCAATTACATCCACATAATTTTAATACACTGCCATTCAGCTTGCTTCTGTGACCAGCATTCGGTTGATTTTCTCCTGCATTGTTTTCTTTTGAATCCCGGGCAGAGAGTCATTCCATTGGTCTCTGTCAGAACATTATTCTTAAATTAGACCCAAAATGGGCACTTCCAATTTCGTAGAGGACTTTTTACAGCCCCCTATTGCAATTTTTTTGATTTCGTGTCATCTTTTTAAGGTCCCTTACACAATCTCTGTACTGACGAAACAAAATACGGACATGTTTTGAAATTGTTTTTTACAAAATACAATTTTGTTCTTTAAGGTAAAAAAATAAGCCTCAAGAGACTTTTTAATCATTTTGGAGCTCCAACTCTTTAAATTTGATTGATTAAGAAATCTCTTCAAGCTTATAACACCTCTGATAAAAAAAATCCAGATATCTTCATCTGGATTTTTTCATCTGCATAATTTAATTATTAATTCTGATTCGTGATTTTAATCGCCTGGCCAGGTGTGTACTCTGCTTCATATCCGTTCCATTCCAGAGTAAAACCACCATAATTTTCTGATTGGGAACCGACATTAATGTATGTGATCCATGTCTCATCTAAACTGGTTCCGTCAATTCTTCCCGATAAAGGATTATCCGGATCGCCCACCGCTGTGGCCATGATCTCACGCACCACCGACCGGCTTACGATACCATTCTCCCGCTCTTCTTCCAGATACCTGGACAGGACATCTGCTAATACTCTGGTATTGTATTCCAGAACCTTCTTTTCTGCATCTTCCTGGACATTATGGTATACCGGTACGGATATCATGACTAAAATGGAAATGATCGCGACGACTGCCAGAAGCTCTAACAACGTAAAACCTGCCCGTTTACGCGAACTGGTTTTTGTCCCGGTCATAGGTATAAGAAATCCGCTCTAAAGATTTTATGATATCCTCCTGTGGCACATCTGCTGCACTGCAGAATTCCTCAAGGGAAGGATAAAAATCTCTTAACTGGGTATTTACATAACTTAAAAGCATCACTGGATCCTTCGGCAACTGGCTCATATCTTCACCTTTCTCTTTCGTCATTTCCATTTTATAAACTATCATAACATAGGAAAGACGTTGATTCAATCAATGTGCATCACATTATCCAATTATGGATATTATATTTGTCGTGTCCTATTAGCGTCGTTTCATGCAATTATTTCATTTTTTCAATAATCGCATCCCGGTACTCTGCGGTTGTGGCAGCTCCATGGATATCCGGAGTCAGATGGGTTCCTTCCTCCAGCACTTCATCCACTGCTTTGCGGATCTTTGCCGCACACTCCCGCTGTCCTAAATACTCAAGCATCATGCAGGCAGACCATAACAAGGCAGTAGGATTGGCGATACCCTGTCCTGCAATATCCGGTGCGCTTCCGTGAACAGCCTCAAACATGGCGTAGTCTGTACCTAAGTTGCTGGATGGCAGAAGTCCTAAGCCTCCGATGAGGCCGCTGGCCAGATCCGATAACAGGTCTCCGTACAGGTTTGGAGTCACGATGACATCAAACTGGTTCGGGTTCATCACCATCTGCATACAGGTATTGTCAATGATCTTATCATCATGGGCAATGTCAGGATACTCTTCTGCGATCTCATGGAAAATATCCAGGAACAGACCGTCAGACATCTTTAAGATATTCGCCTTGTGGACGCAGGTTACCTTCTTGCGGCCATGGGCTCTGGCATACTCAAACGCATCACGGATGATCCGGGTGCTGGCTTTTCTGGTGATGATCTTGGTTGCATGAACCGTATCGTCATCAATTTTCTCCTCTACTCCTACATAGAGATCCTCGGTATTCTCCCGGAAGATCACCATGTCCACATCGTGAAATGGTGTTTCTACTGCGGTACTTGATTTTGCCGGACGGATATTGGCATAAAGATCATATTTTTTACGAAGGGTTACATTCAGAGAACGGAACCCATGTCCAATCGGTGTCGTGATCGGGGATTTTAACAATACTTTATTCCGGTCAAAGGAAGCATAGGCTTCTTCCGGAATCAAGGCACCATTTCTTTTCCACTCGGCTTCGCCTACATTATAAACCTCATAGTCTAACTCTGCTCCGGCAGCCTTTAAAATATCCAGAACGCAATCGGTGATCTCCGGACCGATTCCGTCGCCTTTAAATACAGTGATCGTTTTCTTCATGGTAGTACCTCCTATGTTCTTTGCCTTTCCCCTTGACATTATGTATACAGAATACTAGCACAAGGAAAAATCAAAGTCAATAGGTTGTATTAATTACAGTTTTTTTGTTGTAATATGATGGACTTCTAACAATCCTTCTGTAAATCGTGTTATACTATCGATGATTACCCGGATTTCAAAGATCCCCCATCGCTGCCCGGCCTGGAATTGGTTGAACGTTACTGTTCACGCGTTGCGCAAACAGTAACGGTTGAACACCCAGTCTGAGCGGTGATCCCATGAAAGGAATTTTTCTATGAAAAATATTTTACTGATCGCCACTGGCGGAACCATCGCTTCCAAGCGGAGCGACAGTGGCTTAAAACCTCTGATTTCTTCTGAAGAGCTGCTTTCCTATGTGCCTGCTGCCAAAGAATTCTGCCGGGCGGATGCACTGCAGCTGATGAACCTGGACAGCACTAATATCCAGCCAAAGCACTGGCTCGCCATGGCAAAGGCAGTGGAGGAGCATTATGACCAATATGACGGCTTCGTGATCTGCCACGGAACGGACACCATGGCTTATACAGCGGCAGCCCTCTCCTATCTGATCCAGAATTCCAAAAAACCAGTGGTCATCACAGGCGCCCAGAAGCCGATCGATCTGGAGATCACAGACGCCAAGACGAACTTATGTGACAGCCTCCGTTTTGCCTCCTGTGACAAAGCCCACGGGGTCAATATCGTCTTTGACGGCAAAGTCATCGCAGGAACCCGCGGCAAAAAGATGCGGACCAAAAGCTACAATGCATTTTCCAGTATTAATTTTCCTTATATTGCAACGATCCAGGACGAGCATATCCTGTTTTATTTAGACGATAAGGAGCTGGTCCGCGAACCGGTGTCTTTCTGCCACACCATGGACTGGAAGGTGGGGCTGTTAAAGCTGATCCCGGCATTGGACGCGGCGGTGCTGGATTACATGGCAGAACATTATGACGCTGTCATCATTGAGTCCTTCGGTGTTGGTGGACTGCCCAACTATGAGGGAGCCAGCTATCATAAAGCCGTGGAGAAATGGATCTCCCAGGGCAAAACCGTGGTTATGACCACGCAGGTTACCAACGAAGGCAGTAATATGTCTGTCTATGAAGTAGGACGGACCATCAAGTATGAGTTTGGGCTGTTGGAATCTTATGATATGACATTGGAGGCGACGGTAACGAAATTGATGTGGATTCTGGGGCAGACCCATGATCGGGCGAAAGTGAAGGAAATGTTTTACCGGACGGTGAATCATGATATTTTGTGGAAGGCATAATTTAAGTCGAACGTCTGCGGGACTTGGCACTCCCCCGTTTTAATGCATATATTGATACTTATTGTGAGGTGACTTTATAATATGAGATTGACAGAAAAAAAAGGGTCTGGAGCTTCCACTGTCAGCCCAGACCCAAAATATTATCATGATTTACTCGTCAGCCACCTCTAATGCCAGGCGGATCATCTCATCGAAGCTGCTCTGCCGCTCTTCTGGTGTTAAGTTATTGGCTGCGTCACCGCCGATGATATCGGAAATGGTACACATACAAAGTGCTTCTTTGCCTGCTCTTGCGGCAACAGCGTAAAGAGCCGCACACTCCATCTCGCCAGCCAGAACACCCATTTTCGCCCACACTAATTCAGGAAGCTCACTGTAAAATACGTCACCGGAAACAACGCTTCCCACTTTATAATTCAATTTCATCTCTTCTGCGGTGTCAGCAGCTTTCTTCAGCAGACGGTAGCTGGCACATGGCGCATAAGTTCCGTGAAGCTGATACTGGTTCATAAATTCAGACTGATAACTAGCACCCATAGCGATGACGATATCTCTCATCTTCACATTCGGGCTGATGGCTCCCGCACTGCCAACACGGATGATACTTTTCACATCATAGACATTGAACAATTCATAAGAGTAAATACCAATTGACGGCATTCCCATGCCACTTGCCATCACGGATACCCGCTTTCCATGGTAAGTTCCTGTGTAACCATTCACGCCACGGACATTATTGACCAACTGCGCATTCTCTAAAAAATTCTCTGCAATATATTTCGCACGAAGCGGATCTCCAGGCATTAATACGGTAGATGCAAATGCGCCTTTTTCGGCTGAGTTATGTGGTGTCATAATAAATTCCTCCATTCTGTTTTAATCTGGCTTTATTATAACACAACATCAGGATTTTTGTTATTCTTATTTACGTGAAATCCCGGACAATTTTTGACTGATTTTCATCACATGAAAAACCGCCGCTGGAAAATCTCTCCTCCAGCGGCGGTTTCTTTTATTCCCCGGCATCAGCCGGTTTTTTATTCAATATGTGCGATCAATTTCTGACCATCTTCACTGGTATCGATCACGATGGTGTTGCCAGCCCGCAGCTGGTCTCCCAGGATGACCTTCGCAGCCAGTGTCTCCACATTCTTCTGCAGATACCGTTTCAGAGGTCTTGCGCCGTAAACCGGGTCATAGCCGTGGTCTACTACGTATTTCTTCGCCTCATCAGTCAGCTCTACCTTGATCTCACGGTCTTCCAGACGCTTGTTGGTGTCTGCGATCATCAGATCTACGATGTGGGTGATGTTGTCCTTGGTCAAAGGCTTAAACATGATGATCTCGTCCAGACGGTTCAGGAATTCTGGTCTGAAATGACCTCTTAAATCATTCATAACCAGCTGCTGAGCGTCTTCCTTGATATTACCCTTCTCATCAATACCATCCAGCAGATACTGGGAACCGATATTGGAGGTCATGATGATGATGGTATTCTTAAAGTCCACGGTCTTACCGGTGGAATCGGTGATACGTCCATCGTCCAGAACCTGAAGCAGTACATTGAATACATCCGGATGTGCTTTTTCTACCTCATCAAACAGTACCACACAGTACGGTTTCCGGCGAACTGCCTCGGTTAACTGACCGCCTTCCTCGTATCCGACATATCCTGGAGGCGCACCGATCAGACGAGCGACGGAATGTTTCTCCATGTACTCACTCATATCAATACGCACCATATTGGACTCATCATCAAACAGGCACTCAGCCAGAGCTTTGGCAAGCTCCGTCTTACCAACACCGGTAGGTCCAAGGAACAGGAACGAACCGATCGGCTTACTTGGATCTTTAATGCCAGCCTTGGAACGAATGATAGCTTCAGTGACTTTCTCAACACCCTCGTCCTGGCCAACGACTCTCTTATGAAGAATCTCGTCCAGATGTAAGGTCTTGCTTCTCTCACTCTCATTCAATTTCGCAACCGGGATACCGGTCCACTTGGAAACGATCCGGGCAATCTCATCCTCGGTCACACTCTCGTGTACCAGACTTAAATCCTGATTCTTTACCTTCTCTTCTTCAGCTTCCAGCTGCTTCTGAAGTTCCGGTAATTTACCATACTGCAGCTCTGCTGCCTTGTTCAGATCATATTTCTGCTGAGCCTGGGCGATCTCACGGTTAACAGCCTCAATCTCCTCACGAAGGGAAGACAGCTTATCAACAGAGGATTTCTCATTCTCCCACTGGGCTTTCTTGGTTGCAAACTGGTCGTGAAGCTCTGCCAGTTCTTTCTGCAGCTCTGCCAGACGATCCTGGCTCAGGCGATCTGTTTCTTTCTTAAGCGCTGCTTCCTCGATCTCCATCTGCATGATCTTTCTGGATAATTCATCCAGCTCTGCAGGCATGGAATCCAGTTCTGTCTTGATCATGGCACAGGCTTCATCCACCAGGTCGATAGCCTTATCTGGTAAGAAACGATCGGAAATGTATCGGTCAGATAACGTTGCTGCTGCCACCAGGGCAGAGTCTGTGATCTTCACGCCATGGTAAACCTCATACCGTTCCTTCAGACCTCTTAAGATGGAAATGGTATCTTCCACGGTTGGCTCATCAACGGTAACTGGCTGGAAACGACGCTCCAGAGCCGGGTCTTTTTCAATGTATTTTCTATATTCATCCAATGTGGTAGCGCCGATGCAGTGAAGCTCACCACGCGCCAGCATTGGCTTTAACATATTACCTGCATCCATAGAACCCTCAGTCTTGCCTGCGCCCACGATGGTATGCAGCTCATCGATGAACAGAATGATCTGTCCTTCACTCTTCTTGACTTCTTCCAGAACGGCTTTCAGACGTTCCTCAAACTCGCCGCGGTACTTGGCACCTGCAACCAGGGAACCCATATCCAGGGCGAACAACTTCTTATCTTTCAGTCCTTCCGGCACATCACCGCGGACAATACGCTGTGCCAGACCCTCAACAACGGCCGTTTTACCAACACCAGGTTCACCGATCAGAACCGGGTTGTTCTTCGTCTTACGGGACAGGATACGAACCACGTTACGGATCTCACTATCCCTGCCGATCACCGGATCCAGCTTCTGGTTTCTGGCCCGCTCTACCAGGTCATAGCCATATTTCTCCAACGTATCATAAGTAGCCTCTGGGTTATCACTGACCACTCTCTGATTACCTCTGACCGTGGAAAGTGCCTGCAAAAAGCTCTCTCTGGTGATACCATACTGCTTAAACAGTTCTTTCAGCGTCTTGTCAGGCTGTTTTAACATGGCTAAGAACAGATGCTCTACAGACACATATTCATCGCCCATGGCCTTCGCCTCGTCCTCCGCGCTGATCAGAACCTTATTCAGATCATTGCTCACATAAAGCTGGCCGCCACCGCTTACCTTCGTCAGACGGTTCACCGCCTGTTCAGCCTCATTCATAAACATCTCTTTAGAAATGTTCATCTTAGTGATCAGCTTCAGGATCAGGCTGTCTTCCAGAGTCAGCAGGCTGTACAGCAAATGCTCCTGCTCCAGCTGCTGGTTTCCATGCTCATAAGCGAGCTTCTCACAATTCTGGACTGCTTCCATAGATTTCTGTGTAAATTTATTGATATTCATAACCGTTCCCCCTTTCGGAACTGATGTCATTTCTTTGTTCTATCCGTACTATAACATACATTGTTAGCACTGTCAATGGTTGAGTGCTAATTATTTGTGAACTTTTTGTGAATCCTATGAGTTATGTATCTTTCTATTTTCTGCGGTATCATTTTTTCATTGTAACTGTTCCATGCCTTCACAGTTATATTTTTATCCAAGTGCCACATCCAACACCATCATCACGCTGAATCCGACCGCAAAGAACACGGTACCGATATTGGAGTGCCTCCCCTGAGACATTTCAGGGATCAGTTCTTCTACGACAACATAGAGCATTGCACCGGCAGCGAAGCTCAGCAGGTACGGCAATGCCGGAATCACAAGCTGTGCCGCCAGAATCGTCAGCACAGCGCCGATCGGTTCCACGATACCTGAAAGTACACCGCCCACAAATGCCCTGACCTTGCTCTCCCCCTCTGCTCTAAGTGGCATGGAGATGATCGCGCCCTCTGGAAAATTCTGAATGGCGATACCGATGGACAATGCCAGCGCGCCTGCTGCCGTGATCTGCGAATTACCTGCAAGAAAGCCTGCGTACATCACGCCCACTGCCATTCCCTCTGGAATATTATGTAAGGTCACCGCCAACACCATCATGGTCGTGCGTCCCAGCTTACTTTTCGGTCCTTCCGCCTGATCACTGCCCACATGAAGATGCGGAATCAGCCGGTCAAGCATGAGCAAAAACAGCACACCAGCCCAGAAACCCGCAAATGCCGGGAAGAAGGACAGCTTTCCTAAGTCTTCCGACTGCTCAATGGCCGGAATCAACAGACTCCAGATCGCCGCAGCGACCATCACCCCGGCGGCAAAGCCCGCAAGAGAACGCTGCACCAGGTCTCCCAGAGATCTTTTCATAAAAAACACACAGGCCGCCCCCAGTGTTGTACCTAAAAAAGGAATCAGAATTCCGAAAACAGTTTCCATTTGTCTCATCACCTCGTAGTTTTTAGAGTTAGTATCAACTAACTACAGTGTTTTAGAAAAGCCGCCTTCCAGCGGCTTTTCTTTTTTCTGTTTTTGTTATATCATGCTTTTTTCCACTTTGCAAGAAGCAAATTTCTGTTTCACGCATTCCACAATGATCTTCTCGCATCTGTCATATCCAATCTGAGAACTGTTCAGACACAACGTATAGTTGCTGGCTTTTCCCCATTTCTGATCCGTGTAAAAATCATAATTTGTCCTGCGTCTTTTATCGGTGTCTGCCATCATTTTGATAGCTTCCTGTTCGTTTACCTTGTACAGGCGCATGATCCGCTGTATTTTTTCCGGCATATCTCCATGAATGAATACATTCAGCACATCATCCCGGTCTTTCAGGATAAAATCGGCATTTCTTCCGATGATCACGCACGGTTCCTTCTCTGCCAGCTCCAGTATCACCTTTCTCTGTACCTCATATACCATATCCTCTACCGATTTCCCGGTGATGTCGCGTCCGGCAAGTGCATATGCGAGCAACCCTTTTTTCGGAGACAATTCTGCACTTTCCTGAATGTATTCCGGTGACAATCCGGACTTTTCCGCAATCTGACTGATGATGTTTTTATCATAATAGGCAATTCCCAGCTTCTTTGCGACTTCTTCTCCGATAAACCGTCCACCGCTTCCAAATTCTCTGCTGATCGTGATGATTCTTTTTTCCATTTCTGAGTCCTCCTTAGCGTAATGTGTGAACCTTATTATTTCTAATCCTCTTTAAGAATACATATCCGACCAGGCATGCGATCATCTCAGTGATCGGAAATGCCCACCAGATCAATGAAACTCCCATCTGGCCATTTCTGACAAATAAAGAAAAGATTCCAGCCAGCGGCAAGATGATGATGAGCTGTCTCAAAAGCGAAATAACCAGAGATTCCACACCTCCGTCCAATGCCTGATAAATGCCCTGATAAGCGACATTGATCCCGGCAAACAAAAAGCTGACTGAGATGATTCTCATCGCACCAATAAAATAGGTTCTTGACTGTCCCGCATTGAACAGCGTTGCAAATCCCCCAGGGAAAATCTCTGTGATCGCAATTCCCAGAATCATCAAAGCTATGGTATAGATCAGGCCATATTTGATTCCATCCTGAATTCTCTTCTTGTTCCGCATTCCATAAGCAAATGCAATGATCGGGGTGATCGCATCTCGCAGACCAAAAGCAAGAAACAGAACAAACTGCTGAACCTTATAGAACAAGCCATATGCTGTCTGGGCTGACGGATTGAATTTCAGGATCAGATTCATCACATAAACCATAATGGACATCAATGCCTGGGCAATGATTGCCGGAAGTCCAATCGCATAGATTTCTTTTATAACACCAGCATCCGGCTTCATATCGTTCACACCATGCTCAAATTCCTTATTTAGTCTGATATGAAAGATCAAAAGCAATACGGCAGATGCTACCTGTCCAATTACCGTTGCATAAGCTGCACCCTTCACTCCCATTTCAGGACATGGTCCAATGCCATAGATCATGATCGGATCGAGAATGATATTGACAACCGCACCAACCACCTGTCCGATCGTAGAATAAAGAGATCGGCCGGTTGCCTGCAATAACTTTTCAAACAAAGAAAAGAAGATAATTCCAAAAGAAACCTCGCAGCATATCCTCAGATAGCTGACTCCCATCTCAAGCACTTCCGGATCTACTGTCTGTGATGAAATATATGCCTTCACCCCAAAGATACCAAATAACAAACACACCACATAAATGATCACACCAAGAAACAAACTGTTCCCCGCTACCTTTCCAGCCTTATTCCTGTTTCCCTGCCCCAGTGTCCTGGCTAGAAGTGCATTCGTCCCTACACCGGTTCCGATTCCCACTGCCACCATAAGCATCTGTACCGGAAATACCAGGGTCAATGCATTTAATGCCGCTTCACTCCCCACTCTCATATTTCCTACAAATGCACTGTCTACAATGTTATAGACCGCCTGCAATGCCATGGATAAGATCATCGGGACCCCCATCTGGACCATCAGCTTATTCACCGGCATATCCTTCATCTTGTTACTTTCTGCCATTTTGTTTTAACTCCTCTCTTTTCTGCATAAAAAAGAATCCTGCTTGCAGGATTCTCCGCCTGCGGCGGGTCGCTTTAGCGACACTCTTCCACTCCGCCGCAGTGCGATCCTTAGCGGAGCGTTTTTGATTTCATAGGACGAACTTTCCTATGAAATCAAAGAGGCATCCAGTTCTGAACTGGATGCCTTTTTATCTGATATCTGTCTTTATTTGTGTTTTGGAACCAGAACCGTCTTACCACCCATATATGGCTGCAGGACTGCCGGAATCTTCACACTGCCGTCTGCCTGTAAGTTGTTCTCTAAGAACGCGATCAGCATACGTGGCGGAGCAACTACGGTGTTGTTTAAGGTATGGGCGAAATACTTGCCGTCCGGACCGTCTACACGGATCTTTAAGCGACGTGCCTGTGCATCTCCTAAGTTGGAGCAGGAACCTACCTCGAAGTACTTCTTCTGACGTGGGGACCAAGCCTCTACATCACAGGATTTTACCTTTAAGTCAGCCAGATCACCAGAGCAGCACTCCAAGGTTCTTACAGGGATATCCATAGAACGGAACAGATCTACGGTGTTCTGCCATAATTTATCATACCAGATTTTGGACTCTTCTGGCTTGCAGACAACGATCATCTCCTGCTTCTCAAACTGATGGATACGATATACGCCTCTCTCCTCAATACCATGAGCACCTTTCTCCTTACGGAAGCATGGAGAATAGCTGGTCAATGTCTTAGGCAGCTCGGACTCTGGAGTGATGGTGTCGATAAACTTACCGATCATGGAGTGCTCGCTGGTACCGATCAGGTACAGATCCTCTCCCTCGATCTTGTACATCATAGCATCCATCTCAGCAAAGGACATAACACCAGTTACCACATTGCTGCGGATCATGAAAGGTGGGATGCAGTAAGTGAATCCACGGTCGATCATGAAATCTCTCGCATACGCTAATACTGCAGAATGCAGTCTTGCAATATCACCCATCAGATAGTAAAAACCATTCCCTGCAACTCTTCCTGCTGCATCCAGGTCAATACCGTCAAAAGTTTTCATAATATCGGTGTGATACGGAATCTCAAAATCCGGAACAACCGGCTCACCGAAACGCTCGATCTCTACGTTCTTGCTGTCGTCCTCACCGATCGGAACACTTGGATCGATGATGTTTGGAATCGTCATCATGATCTTTAAGATCTGCTCATCCAGTTCTGCTTCCACAGTCTCTAATTCAGCCAGACGGTTTGCATTGGCAGTTACCTGTGCTTTCACAGCTTCTGCCTCTTCCTTCTTGCCCTGGCCCATTAACTGACCGATCTGCTTGGATAATTTATTTCTTGATGCACGAAGACTGTCTGCTTCTGCTTTTGCAGCACGGTTCTTCGCATCTAACTCAATCACTTCATCTACCATCGGCAGCTTCGCATCCTGGAATTTGTTGCGGATGTTCTGTTTTACTACTTCAGGATTTTCTCTGACAAACTTTAAATCTAACATAGGTCTCCTCCTAAAATATACCTGTTGGCCACTGTTTTCTTTCATTCATACAGTTAGGCCGTTTCCTGTGATTATACACTACTTTTTAGACAAAAGAAACCCCTTTTTTCTGATATCCATCGAATTGCCCGCGGAATCCGTAAATTTTTCTCCGGGCATTGCCGGTTTTCCTTAAATATGGAAAAACAGTCCTGCCTTTTTCAATACCGGGCGTACTGCCATGTAAACAACTACCACTACGATAGTTCCTGCCACAGCATTGATAAAAGTTGCGCCTGCTGCCCAGGTTGCCATGATCTTTGCTGCGGAGGACTCCACTCCCAGGACATAATTCTTGTAAAAATAACCAACGATCGGATCCATGACCACATTAAAGCCCAGTCCTGCGACAGATGCGATCAGGCTCCATTTGAAAATGTATTTTGGATCATGGTCATCAGTGATGTGCGCGATCTTATGTGCCACAAAGCCTGCAATTAAACCGATACAAAGCTTTAAGATAAAGGTCTTTGGTGCACTGGTGATATAAACCGGATCCAGAATATCTGCAATGGTCATACCCAAAGAACCCGCCAGTCCACCATACCAGCCGCCTAAGAGCAGTGCTGCCAGCACACAGAAAGCATTACCGATATGAAGGGCTGTCATATCCCCTCCAAAGGTCGGGATCGGGATCTTTAAAAAGGTAAATGCAACATAGCAAAGTGCCGCCATCAATCCGGTGATTACCACCTTATATAATTTTTCATTCTGTCTGTTCATAAAAATAGCCACTCCCTTGTACGATGTTTTTAACTGTCCGGACGCCTGCAGCTGCGAAGGCGCTCTGACTGTTTCACAAATCATAGCACAGAAGTGGCTTGGTAAAAATAGCCAGTTTTTTATTTTCAAACCAGTCCAGTTGGAGTTCTCATTTTTGAGAGCTGCATAATTGTGAAGACACGAAACCGTTACCGGTCTGCTTAATCTCTGGTCTCCATGCAGATCAAAATACCTTCCGTAAAATGAAGTTGTGCGGTTTTCTCTTCCAGTTCATTGCTGATCATACGTCCAGCCTCTATCCCAATGGAGAAGGACTTGTCTTTCAACGGATACTTAAATCCCTCCAGCGTGATCCCTTTTACCTGGCTTGTCATCGGGATAAAGGAAACGTATTTTCCAAAAACTTCTTCCCGGGCAAACACTCTTCCTGGCGGAGCGATCAGGAATACTTTATTCTGACGGTCTAAAAGGCAGGCGTCTACGTTCTGATCCAGACATGTCTTTAACAGATGGACATTACTCCACTCATGATCCAGACGGCCACCAGTTGCACCAAGGATCACCAGTTGGTCACATCCCAGCTTTACCGCTGTGTTAATCGCCAGCTCTGTGTCTGTCTCATCCTTCTCCGGCTTATGGACATCCCAAAGAATGGAAGGAATCTGACGGTACTCATCCAGGATCTCTTTGTGGATGGTATCAAAATCTCCTACAATGGCATGAGGCATCACATCCAGTTCTTTCGTATATTTTAATCCGCCATCCACGGACACTACGCAGTCAAAAGAGTGGTCTTTTAAGTATTGGCCCGCAAACTCCAGATCAAGCGTTCCTCCGGTTATGATCAGTCCCCGTTTCATGACTCACAGTCCTTTAAGATTTCCATGAATTTTTGGGAATTTTCTTCCGCGTTTCCGCCAAATACCGCTGATCCGGCAACGATCACGTTGGCACCTGCCTCTGCGATCTCACGGACATTCTTTAAATTCACACCACCATCCACTTCAATATCCATCTGCAACCCCAGTTCTTCGCAATGCTTTCTCAGCGCGCGGACCTTCTCTACCGCATATGGAATCAGTTTCTGGCCGCCAAAACCAGGATTTACCAGCATGATCAGTACCATATCCACCTTCGGAAGTACCAGGTCAATGGTCTCAATCGGAGTAGCAGGATTTAACGCCAGACCGACTTTCGCTCCTGTCTTTTTCACCGCCTCGATAGAGGAATCCAGATGACGGCATGCTTCTGCGTGAATGGTAATGATGTCTGCTCCTGCTTTACGGATATCCTCTACATAACGTGCCGGTTCTTCTACCATCATATGCACATCAAATACCATATCGGTACAGCTTCTGATAGAAGAAAGCACCGGCATGCCAAAAGAAATGCTTGGCACGAAGACTCCATCCATCACGTCCAGGTGCAGGTATTTTGCTCCACCTCTTTCTATCCGCGCAATTTCCTCCTCCAGGTGTTTAAAATCTGCTCCCAAAAGGGACGGTGATAAAGTCATCATCTTGTATATCTCCTTTTCTCCTTTAATTCCTGGTAAAACAACCGGTAATTCTCGTATCGGCTTTTACTGATCTTTCCCTGCTCTACTGCCTGCTTGACACCGCAGATTTTTTCTCCAATATGAACGCAGCCTAAAAATTTGCATTCATCCTCAAAAGGTGCAAATTCCGGGAAATATTCTTTTAGCTCCTGTGGCTCCATATCTTCCACGAACATAGAACTAAAGCCAGGTGTATCCATCAGATAGGTATCGGTATCTAAGCAGAACAATTCCGAATGTCTGGTTGTATGCTTTCCTCGTTTGATCTTCTCGCTGATGGAACCGGTCTCCATCTGGGCTTCCGGCATAATCTGATTTGTTAGTGAAGACTTACCAACACCAGACGGACCAGCCAGAGCTGTGGTCTTTCCTTTTAAGAATTCCCGGATCTGATGGATACCGGAATCCTCATAAGTGCTCAAAAACATCACCGGATACCCGGCTGGCTCATAGATTTTCCGGTAGCGGTCCATCATAGCCTCATCTGCCAGATCGATCTTATTAAAAGCGATGGTCACAGGAATCCCGGATGTTTCCATCATCACCAGAAACCTGTCTAATAGATTTAAGTTTGGCTCCGGATCCTGGATAGCAAATACCACCAGAGCCTGGTCAATATTCGCTACCGCAGGACGGATCAATTCTGATTTCCGCTCCAGGATCCGGTCGATATTCCCCTCCGGTGGATCGGTGTTCAGTACTGTAATCTCCACATTATCTCCCACCAGAGGTTTGATTTTTTTATTTCGGAATATCCCTTTTGCCTTGCACTCATAGATCTGATGATCTGCGCAATGTACATAATAGAATCCTGCGATTCCTTTGATTATCTTACCTGTCACGCTGTCACTACTCCGTTTCAAAGAATTTAACCGGGTAACTCTGAACAACCAGGCCAGTCTGCATATTCACCACTTCTACCTCACCGTAATCCACCCCTGAGATTCCCTCAATGCTTGGATAAGAAATCGGGAGAAGATCCTTGCCGGTCAATTCTGTCGGCTGCATCAGGGTACGATAAACCGCACGTCCATCAACCTCCTGTTTTAACCGCACTTCAACCACCAGGCTGGAATCCACAGCTCCAGGACCAATAAGATTGCTTAACTGATAAGTCTCACTGATGGCACCAATATAACGTTTTCCCTCTGGTCCAATGCTCACCACATAACCAACAGCATCTCCGGCTTTGACCATGGTCTCCGGTGCGATGCTCTGTCTGATCACATAACCGATCTCTACCGTATCGCTGTGTTCTTCTGTCACCTCGCCGATCTCTAACTGGGCATCTGTCAGACGGGCAATGGCCTCATCCTCGGAAATATTCTGGATATCCGGCACAGTCCGGACTTCTGCCTCCGGTCCCTGACTGATAAACAGGGTTACAGACTGTCCAGCCTTTGCTTTTAATGGATTGTCAGGATTCTGGGATTCAAACCGGATCACTTTTCCGGCTTCTACTGTATCGCTGTAGTCCTGCTGGATCACTGCCTTCATCTGATTCTGGTCTAAAAGTGCCATTGCTGCAGTCTGATCCATTCCGATCAGCCCCATACTGCTTAAATCGATCAGATCGGTTCCATTGCTGACATACAATTCCACCATGGTACCTTTATTTATGATCTGTTCCGGCTCAATCTGCTGGGCAATAATGTGATCTTTTTCCACCGTCTCAGAATCCTCATAAGTAAAATGAAAATCCAGATCGCTCTTCTTTAATTCTGTCACCGCATCATCAATGTAAAGATTCCGCACATCCGGCATACGGACCTGGGATTCACCTAAGGATTCCTCCGTTGCCACGGTTTCTGTGTGGATTGTCGGTGTTTCATCACTATTTCCAAATCGTATCAAACCACCTAACTTTGAAAACACCACGATCAGAACCGCTACGATCACAATTGCAACAACCACGCCTACCGTAGTCATGATTTTCTCAAACTGCGGGCTTACATCGTCATGGGGCTCATTTCTTTTGCGGTTCTGACTGCCTTGACGATTCTGACTGCCTTGACGGTTCTGATGCTCGCTCTGATACTCCTCTTCCTGCTCTGGTTGACGATATTCCTGGCGGGAGGTACGATCGCCGTGGTAGGAAGACTTGATCGCATTTAACTCATCCTTACTGATGATCACCGTCTCTCCGCCCATATCCTGCGCCGGGGACATGGTCACAAAGTTCTCATCTGGATGGATCAGCACCCGTCTTAGATCCGCGATCACCTCTTCCACAGAACGATAACGATGCTCCGGCTTCTTCTCTGTACATTTTAAAATAATATTTTCCAGGCTTACCGGTATCTGCGGATTGTATACACTTGGTCTGGTGATCGGCTCCTCCAGATGCGCCAGCGCCACCGTCACTGTATTATCCCCTTCAAAAGGTACCCGCCCGGTTACCATTTCATACATGGTAATACCAAACGAATAAATATCGCTTCTTGCATCACTGTAACCGCCCCTGGCCTGTTCCGGAGAAATATAATGGACAGAACCGACGGCAGACACGGTAATCGTCTGGCTGGTAGCCGCTCTGGCAATACCAAAATCCGCCACCTTCACCTTTCCATCCTTGGAAATGATGATATTCTGCGGTTTAATATCCCTATGTACAATGTTCCGGCTGTGGGCTGCCGCAATACCCTGGGCAACCTGGATGGAGATACTTACTGCTTCCTTCACATCCAGTCTCCGCTTCTGGGCAATATAGCTTTTCAACGTAATGCCCTCAATCAGTTCCATCACAATATAATGAAGTTTTCCCTCATCCACGACATCATAAATACTGACAATATTCGGGTGAGACAAACAGGCCGCCGCCTGGGCTTCCATTTTGAACTTGCTGACAAAGCCCTCATCGGAGCTGAATTCCTCTTTCAGTACTTTGATCGCTACATATCGGTTCAGTTTATGGCATTTGGCTTTATAAACATCAGACATTCCACCGGAGCCGATCAGCTCCAGGATCTCATAACGTTCCTGAAGATACGTTCCTGCCCTTAACATGCTTTCACCTCACTTATCTGCGGATCGATCAAAATCACCGCAATATTATCCAGACCGCCATGTTCTTTGGCCCGTTGGATCAGCTGCTCCGCTTTTTGTTTCAGAGAGCCGGTCCCATTCAGAAGATCTGTAATCTCCTCGTCAGAAACCATGTTGGAAAGGCCATCTGAACACATAAGCACCAGATCCCCATGATTCAGTTCTACCTCAAAAAAATCTGCCTGGACAAAGGGTTCTGCTCCCACTGCCCTGGTAATGATATTCTTCTGCTTCCGGTAATCGTTGCTTCCGCGTTCCAGTTCTCCCTTGGCTACCAGTACCTCCACATACGAATGGTCTTTTGTTATCTGGGAAAGCTGGCTGTTATGAAGCAGGTACAGCCGGCTGTCTCCTACATTAGCTACGTACATGGTCTGCTCCTGAGCTGATGCCGCTACCAAAGTCGTTCCCATCCCTTTGTATTCTGGACTATTCTGTGCTTTTTGGAACAGCTGGCCGTTTACCTGGCTGATTCCCTCCCTAAAACGGGTCACGACCGGAATCCCCTTCTGCTCCTTCATATAGCTGACCAGTCCCTCTACTGCATACCAGGACGCATAATCTCCCGCCTGATATCCGCCCATTCCATCTGCTAGAAAGAACAGGTTCTCCAGATCTCCTGTCTGCTCTGGAGAAAAATAGATGTAATCCTGGTTTCTGGTACGGACACACCCGGTATCCGTCTGTCCATATGCCTGCATCCGCTAGTCCTCCTTCTTCTGATCCATGTAACTCTTACGAAGCTGTCCGCAGGCACCTCCGATGTCACGTCCCATCTCCCGGCGCACCGTCACATTGATGCCATGCTTCTCCAGGTAACCTTTAAACTCCTGGATTGCTTTCTGGTTGGACTGGACATAATTGCGTTCTTTAATTGGATTGACCGGGATCAGATTGACATGCGCCTGCTGGTCTTTGATCAGGTTCACCAGCGCCCTGGCCTCATCCAGATTATCATTGACACCGCTTACCAGACTGTACTCAAAGGTCAGACGGCGTCCTGTTTTCACAAAATACTGATGACAGGCTGCCAGGATATCCACCAGCTTATACTTATTGGCCACCGGCATCAGAGTCTTACGCACCTCATCGTTAGGGGCATGAAGGGATAATGCCAGCGTAATCTGTAAATCCTCCTCTGCCAGTTTTAAAATACCAGGCACAATACCGCAGGTAGATACCGTAATATTTCTCTGACTGATATTCAGCCCGTGTTCATCCGTCAGCAGATGGATAAAACGGATCAGATTATCATAATTATCCATGGGCTCTCCAGAGCCCATAACTACCACGTTAGAGACCCTCTCCCCAAGATCTGTCTGGATCCGGTAGATCTGGTCTAACATCTCTGATGGCCGCAGATTTCTCTCCAGTCCATCCAATGTAGAAGCACAAAAACGGCACCCCATACGGCATCCCACCTGAGAGGAGATACATACCGAGTTGCCGTGTTTATATTTCATCAGAACACTCTCAATAATATGTCCGTCCGGAAGCCCAAACAGATATTTTCTGGTTCCATCGATCTGGGAAATCCGCACATCCACGATCTGCAGGGTGATCAGCTCATACCGTTCTTTCAACTGATCCCGCAGTCCTTTTGACAGATTAGTCATATCATCAAAAGAAGCCACCAGTTTTTCATGGACCCACTGATAGATCTGCTTGGCCCGGAATGCCGGAAGCCCCAGTTCTTTTAACTGGGCAGTCAATTCTTCCAGATTCAATGATTTGATATCGATTCTTTCCATTACTTTCTTTTCATTACTGAAAGGAAAAATCCATCACATGGATATACCCCCGGTAAAATCTGGAAATATCCCTGCTTCATGGTCTCCGCTTTCAGCTTCTCTCCCAATCTTCCTTCTATGTTCACCGGTTCAAACGGAAAATGCTCTTGGAACCAGGCCACATTTTCTTCATTTTCTTTCTTATCTATGGTACAGGTGCTGTATACCAGCGTTCCACCTGGCTTTACATACTGCCAGACCACAGACAGGATCTCTCTCTGTAACTCTGCCAGGGAATCCAGATCTTCTGGTTTTACCCTGTTTTTGATATCCGGCTTCTTCCCCAGAATTCCAAGACCGGAGCAAGGCAGATCTGCCACCACCAGATCCATGGTTTCCACCAGTTCTTCATCCAGTTCCAGGGCATCCCAGACCTCTGCGGAAATATTGGAAAATCCAGAACGGTCGATATTGTCCTCGATCATCTGGACTTTATAATCGCTGAGATCACGAACCGTTACGTGTCCGCTTCCCTTTAACAGATCTGCGATATGAAGGCTCTTTCCTCCCGGCGCTCCGCACACATCCAGCACCTGGGAACCCTCTTTTGGCGCTGCTGCCATACCCACCAGGCTGGAGCTTAGATCCTGCACCTGGATCCAGCCATTCCGGAACGCCTCCAATGCCTCTAAATGATCATAGCCAGACAAATATAGCATGGAATCTCCATAAGGGCATTCCTCTACATTCACCTGCTGATCTTTCAGGCTGGCAAAAATCTCTTCTTTGGAGGCCAGATGGATATTACACCGTACCGTCAGCGGATGATCTTCCAGAAAATAAGTAAACATCTTCTGTCTGGTTGTCTCGTCATAGGATTCCTTCCACAGCTCCAGAAGCCATGCCGGCACACTAAAACGGACTGCTTCATCAGAAAACTCCAGATGATCTTTTTCCCTGGAAATAGTACGCAAAACTCCATTTACAAAGCCTTTTAGCCCCTGGAAATGACGTTTCACTGCCAGCTTTACCGCCTCGTTGCAGACAGCAGAATCCGGAATCCGGTCCATGTAAAGGATCTGGTAAACGCTCATCCGGAGCAAAGTCCGGATCAATGGCTTTAGCTTTCGTACCTTGGTCTTGGAAAACTGGTCGATCACCGCATCTATCTGGATCAGATACTCCAATGTTCCTTCTGTGATCCTGGTGATCAGAGATCGGTCCTGTTTGCCCAGATACTGGTATTTACTCAGTGCCTGATTTAATACCAGATGGCTGTAACCATCTTTTTCCAGTATTTCATAAAGAATATCCAGGGTCAGTTCCCTGGCATTTACCTGACTCTGGTTGTTTCCTTTAGTTGTCACGATCTCTTCGTCCTCCGAATAACATGATCAGACGCAGAAGCTGCAAAACAGAAGCTGCTGCTGCCGCCACATATGTGAGGGCTGCTGCACCTAATACCTTTCTGGTCTGTCCTACTTCCTTTCCCTGTAAAATACCAATGGAATCCAGAAGTTTCACAGCACGGTGAGATGCATTAAGCTCTACCGGAAGAGTAATTAACTGGAATAAAACCACCAGTACAAACATCCAGATGCCAATGTTGACAATGGTGCTTCCTGCGCCGCCGATAAGAAGACCGATCAGAATCAAGGGCCAGGAAAGCTGGCTTCCAAAATTCACCACCGGGACAAAGGCCGCACGCATCCGCAGAGGCACATAGCCTACGTTGTCCTGGATGGCGTGTCCGCACTCGTGAGCTGCTACACCGATGGCTGCCACTGATGTAGAAGAATACACACCATCTGACAAATTCACCGTCTTGGTCCTGGGATCATAGTGATCTGTCAGCTGACCAGAGACCGGACGCACCGTCACATCATAGATTCCCTGGGAATTTAACAATCTCTGGGCTGCCTCTGCACCGGTCATCCCGGTCATGCTGCGAACAGAAGAATAACGGTTAAAGGTATTCTTCACCTTCGCTGATGCCCACAGGGACAAAACTGCGCCGATCAGCACAAGAATCATGGTCGGATCATACAATCCATATCCATAATATCCGTACATACTTAACAACTCCTTTCAAATACCGTGTGCAGTTCCATTGGATAGCCTCTTAAGAACGCATCTGCCTCCATTCGTTTCTTGCCTTCCGGCTGTAATTCCTTTAAGACAAGAGTTCCATGACCAGTTTTTACATGGATCGATGTCTTATCTGTATAGACAACCTCTCCGCAAACGCCGTCATATTCTTTTTCCAGAACCTCTGCCCGCCAGATCTTTAATGTTTTTCCATTCCATCTGGTATAGGCACTTGGCCATGGGTTCAGTCCACGGATCAAACGTTCAATGGCAGCCGCATCCATGGTCCAGTCAATATCACCCATGTTCTTTTTCAGCATTTTCGCATAACAGGTGTTCTCATCGGTCTGCGGAGTACGGACAGCCGTACCTTTTTCCAGCTTATCCAAAGTGGACAGGATCAATTCCGCACCTAAAACGCTTAACTTGTCATGGAGACTTTCTCCAGTCTCATCTGCCGCCAGTGGGACAACCGCCTTCTCCAGCATATCGCCGGTATCCAGTCCCACATCCATCATCATAGTGGTAACACCGCTTTCTTTCTCGCCATCGATCACCACCCACTGGATCGGAGCCGCACCGCGGTACTTCGGAAGCAGGGATGCATGAACATTGACACAGCCGTAAGGCGGAATATCCAGGACCGCCTTTGGAAGAATCTGTCCAAAGGCAACAACTACCATCACATCTGGTTTTAATTCTTTTAACACTTCTACAAATTCCGGTTCCCGTACCTTCACTGGCTGATAGACCGGAATTCCAAGCTCCATGGCTTTTTCTTTTACCGGAGTCATCAGAACCGCTTTCCCGCGGCCCTTTGGTTTATCCGGCTGTGTCACCACTGCCTCAACCTGATGTCCGGCTTTTACCAGGGCCTCCAGCACCGGAACAGAAAAATCCGGTGTTCCCATAAATACAATCTTCATCCTTATTCCTCTACTTCCTCTGTGGTATCCATCAGTTCACCCTCTACTAAGGAAACATATAACTGGCCATGAAGATGAGCACATTCATGACAGATGGCGCGGGCCAGTAAATCCTCTCCTTCCAGCACAAATTCTTCCATATTCTCATCCAGCGCTTTTACTTTCACTTTCTGAGGTCTGGTTACGATTCCGGCCTTTCCAGGAACACTTAAGCAGCCCTCCTGTCCGGTCTGGCTTCCTTCTTCCTCGATGATCTCCGGATTGATCAGTACATACTGGTTGCCATCATCCACATCAATGACCACGATCTGCTTTAAAATTCCTACCTGAGGAGCTGCCAGACCCACACCGTTATTCTCATACATGGTCTCAAACATATCCTCGATCAGCTCTTCTACTCTCTGGGTCATCTCTTTGACCGGTTTACATTCCTTATATAAGATCTCATCACCAATTACTCTGATTGTTCGGACTGCCATATTTACTACTTCCCTTCTCTATGGTTTATGCAAAGTCAAACTGGATCATCACCTTTCCATTCCAGGACTGCTCCTGGACTTTTTCCTCCAGCCGATCTTTTATTCTAATTAGTATATCATAGTTTTTCTTTTTCAAGTATAAAATTTTTCTGTATATATCATGAACTTTGTATACAGTAGCCTCTGTAGGACCGATCAGTTCCACATCTGCTCCTTCTTCCATCTCTTTCACCCACTGCCTCATTTCTTTGGCTGCCTGGTCCAGCACTGGTTCTTCTTTGGCTGCAATCATCACAGTCAGAAGCTGAAAAACCGGCGGATAATGAAGGATCTGGCGGTATGCCATCTCCTGGGTATAAAAGCTATCATAATCCTGGTCTGCTGCACACGTAATACTGTATTGTTCCGGGCTATAGGTCTGGATGATCACTTCTCCCGGTTTTTCTCCTCTTCCAGCCCGCCCTGCTGCCTGGGTCAGAAGCTGGAATGTCCTCTCACCGCACCGGAAATCGGAGGAATATAAGGACAGATCTGCTGCCAGAATCCCAACCAGGGTCACATTGGGAAAATCATGTCCCTTGACGATCATCTGGGTTCCCACTAAGATGTCTGCCCCGCCCTCCGCAAATGCGGACAGGATCTCTTCATGACCTCCTTTTTGGGAAGTAGTATCCCGATCCATCCGCAGTACCCTTGCCTCTGGAAATACCTGCTTCACCATCGTTTCGATCTTCTGGGTTCCAGTTCCGAATCCGGCAATATAGGGGGAACCGCAAGATGGACATCTAGGTGGAACCAGAATCTCATAACCACAGTAATGGCATTTTAAATGCTGGTTTCTGTGAAGTGTCAAGGTCACATCACAATGAGGGCAGCGGATGGCCTCCCCACAGGAGCGGCAGGACACAAAGGTAGAATATCCTCTGCGGTTTAAAAATAACATGATCTGCTCATGATTTTTCAGCCGCTCCTCCATGGCCTCCCGAAGCTGCACACTGAAAATAGATTTATTGCCCCGCTTTAACTCTTCTCTCAGATCCACCACAGATACCTTTGCCATATGGCTGTCCTTCTTGGCACGCTCTGCCAGCCGGTATAACCGGTATTGTCCGGTTTTTGCACGGGTATACGCTTCTAATGAGGGAGTTGCCGAACCAAGGACCACCGATGCACCATTCATCCTGGCTAGTTCTTCGGCGGTCTCCCTTGCATGATATCTGGGAGACAGTTCGCTTTTATAGGCACTCTCATGCTCCTCATCGATCACGATCAGTCCCAGTTTTGGAAATGGGGTAAATAATGCAGATCTTGGTCCGATCATCACCGTCACATCACCCTTTTCCGCCCGTTCAAACTGATCATACCGTTCTCCAGCGGACATACGGGAATTGATCACTGACACCTGGCAGCCAAACTGACGGTAAAACCGCAGGACCGTCTGGTAAGTCAGGGCGATTTCCGGGATCAGGACGATCACCTGACGGCCTTTTGCCAATACGTGTCGGATCATTTCCATATAGACCTCAGTTTTACCGCTTCCAGTTACCCCGTAAAGCAACGATGTCTCCCGGATCCCCTGGTCATAACGGTTTTTAAAATCTTCTGCCACCGCTGTCTGGGCCGGGTTTAAAGAAACCGCAGTTTTATATCCGTTTCCACTTATTTCCGGATTCCGATACATGGTTTCGACTTCCACGGAAATGATTCCTTTCTCCACCAGAGGTTTCATGGATGCGGCAGTCAGATTCATCTGCCCGGTCACCATCTCGTATGGAATCTCTTCCATCTCGGTAAATGCCCGTAAAAGCCGTTCTCTGGCTTTATAATGCTTTCTTGCTGCCTCCGCCACTGCCAGTTCCAGTTCTTCTCTGGAAAGTAGGCACTTTAAAACCTTTTTTTCTTTCTGGCGCACCTGCTGTTTTACCGGAAGGACCGTTTTTAACGCCTGGTTCATGGTGGAGCCATATCGTTCCTTCATCCACCATGCCAGACGGATCTGCTGAGATGCAAGGCTTACGCTTCCCCGTACCACATCTATAATTTCCTTTGTCTTTTCCGGATCAAACTCTGCTTTTTCCCTTACTTCTATCACATAACCTTTGCGCGGCACCTTACTGTTTCCAAATGGGATCAGTACCTGGACACCTGCAGTGATCTCTGCAAGCAGCCGTTCCGGAATCCGGTACTGGAAGGTCCGGTCCAGCTTTTCATGGGAAATATCAATGATGACGTTGGCATACATGTTCTGCCACTTCTCCTAACTTCATACTGTTGGAACCCTTAAACAGGATGCAGTCCCCTTTTTTCTCCTCTGCCTGGATCCACTGTTCCATAGCAGCTTTCTCATTGTCCTGGAAATGAACAGCCACTAAAGCCGGATTCTGCTCCTTTGCTCCATTTTCAATCTCCATAGCCAGATCTCCATAAGTTACCAGTACATCCACCGGTGCTTTGCCAAGATAAACTCCCACTTCATGATGGAATTTTCTGGTCTCCGGCCCCAGTTCCTTCATATCTGCCAGGACTGCTATTTTTCTCTCTGCCTTTCTGGAAACAAGAATGTCAATGGCCGCACACATGGAGACCGGGCTGGCATTATAAGTATCATCAACCACCGTGATTCCATCCAGATCATAGATCTGCTGACGGTTTTTAAAGCCCCCAAACTCAGCCAGTTTTTCTGCAGCAGCCACTAATGGAACCCCATTTTTATCTGCCACTGCCAGAGCCGCCATGGCATTTAACACCTGATGGGCTCCCGGCACCTGTAAAGTCACCGGTATCTTCCGTCCATCACAGTTTGCAAGAAAGGACGCATACCCATTTTTCATACGGATCTCTTCTGCACGATACTGGGAATTCTCACCGGTTCCATAATAGATGGTCTCACAGCCTGATTTTGCATGGGAGACCTTCAGCATCGGGTCGTCACCGTTTAAGAACAGGATTCCGCCTTCTTTTAAACCATCCTGGATGGTCATTTTCTCTTTATAAATATTCTCCTGGGAGCCAAGCTGCTCGATATGGGTGATACCGATGTTTGTGATCACTGCCATATTGATCTGGGCGATCTGGGCAATGATGGTCAGTTCTCCAGGCTCACTCATCCCCAATTCAATCACACCGATCTGGTCCTGACTGCTGATCTCTGTCATGGTGATCGGCACACCGATCTGGCTGTTATGGTTGCCTGGTGTCTTAAATACCCGGAAGCCGCCGCTTAAGGCCGCCGCGATCATCTCTCTGGTGGTAGTCTTCCCCACACTTCCAGTCACACCAACCAGTGGAAGAGATAAGCGGTTCCGATAATAACGTCCGATCTGCTGAAGGGCCTTCTTCGTATCCTCCACACGGATCAGGGCTTTTCCACTCCCCCACAATTCCCCCAGCAGTTCTTTCGCACCTTCCGCATCATGCTCACTGGTCAAAGAGACATTGGCTCCTGCCTCCAGGGCCATCTTCAGGAAACGATGAGCATCTACCTTTTCTCCGATCAACGGCACAAACAGATCACCCACCTGCGCTTCTTTAGAATTAATACAGATCCGTTCCACCGGAAGTTCTTCTTTTCCACAAAGAAGGGTTCCTTTCGTTGCATCTAATAAATCCTTCACGAACATCTGTTCCATGGATGTTATACCTCCTTCTGGGATTTTTCCAGTTCTGTCACCACTTCTTCAATCACCTGTCGGTCCAGGAACGGATAGCGGACACCGTTGATCTCCTGGTAATCCTCATGGCCTTTTCCGATTACTGCGATCATATCCCCTGGCTGGGCATTGACAATGCTGTAACGGATTGCCTCTCTCCGGTCCGGGATTTCCACGAACTTACCGCCGGTCTTCTCAATACTTCCACGGATATCTGCAATGATATCTTCCACTTTCTCATAACGGGAATTGTCCGCAGTCAGGATACTTAAATCCGCAAGTCTTCCGCCGATCTCACCCATAGAATATCTCCGGTCCTTAGAACGGTTTCCGCCACATCCAAAGACGCATACCAGTCTCTTTGGATGATAATCTCTTAAGGTTTTTAACAGACTTTCCATGCTGATTGCATTATGGGCATAATCCACGATCACGGTACATCGTTTGGACGTGTGGACGATCTCCATGCGGCCATTCACATACAGATGCTCTAAGGCATGACAGATCCGGTCTTTTGGAAGATCGAAATAACTACATACCGCCACCGCTGCCAGTGCATTATATACATTAAACCTGCCTGGAATGTTGACCTTTACGTTTAACTCATACTGTCCGGTCACATCAAAATCCAGTCCTACAAAATCCGGTTCCGCCACATAATGGATATCCTTTGCCATAAAATCAGCGTCTTGTTCCAGGCTGTAGGTAAACACTTTCCGTTCGGCATTACGGCAGATTTCCTCAAAATGTTCATCATCCCGGTTTACAATGGCAACCCGGCACTTCTTTAAAAGCTGACACTTCCAATATAAATACTCCGCAAAATCCGCATGTTCATTGGGGCCGATATGGTCGTTGGAAATATTGGTAAACATCCCATAATCAAAATCAATGCCATCTACCCGGTGCATCTTTAATCCCTGGGAGGATACCTCCATCACCATGTACTCACAGCCTTCTTCCACCATCTGGGCAAAATAATGCTGAAGCTCATAAGATTCCGGTGTGGTGTTCATGGTCGGATAGGTGCGATCTCCGATCACTGCGCCTGCGGTTCCGATCAGACCTACTTTTTTGCCAGCAGCCTCTAAAATTGCCTTGATCATATAGGTCGTAGTAGTTTTGCCTTTGGTTCCTGTCACACCAATGCAGGTCATCTTCTCCGCCGGAAAACCAAATCTGGCTGCGGAAAGATAGGCAAGAGCTTCTCTGGCGCTGTCAACACGGACAACCGAAGTTCCTTCTGGCAATTTTTGTAACTGCTCCTCTGGAATTTCCTTTTCCACTACAAACAGGCGGCAGCCTTTTTCTGCCACTTCCTGCATAAAATCATGAGAATCAATCCGGGCTCCCACCATGCAGACAAAAACAGTTTCTGGTTCTGCCTTTCTGGAATCGTAGATCACTTCCCTTACTTCCTGGTCTGCCTCTCCCCATATAATCTGATAAGAAAGGCCTTTTAATGCTGTCTGGATCTTCATCCTTCAACCTCCATATTGTTTTTTCGGCAGCCAAAATCTGGTTATTTTCAGCCGTCGATCCATTTCCTATGAAATCACAACAGGCCCGCAGCGGAGTCTTTTCCGTCCGCAGCGGACCCATCTTATCTGGTAACTATTCAGTCCCCTCCTAGTTACCTCGTCTGTTCCTTTTTAGAACAATCCTGTAATCACGCCATTCTCATCCACATCAATGTTGTCTGCTGCAGGTTTCTTCGGGAGTCCCGGCATGGTCATGATAGCTCCGGTCAGAACCACTACAAAACCTGCTCCTGCAGAAACATAAGTGTCTCTCACATTGATGGTAAATCCGGTCGGACGTCCCAGTTTTGTCTGATCATCTGACAGAGAATACTGTGTCTTTGCCATGCAGACAGGGAGATTGCCAAATCCCATCTCCTCAATCCGGGCAAGAGCCTTCGCCGCTGCCGGCGCATAAGTAACACCATCTGCTCCATAGATTTCTTTTGCAATGACAGAGATCTTATCTTTCAGGCTCATCTCATCTGGATACAGTGTGTGGTAATGGCTCTCCTTCTTCTCAAGAGTCTCCAGGACCTTTTTCGCCAGGGCTTCACCACCTTCACCACCTTTTGCCCATACCTCAGACAGGGCGAATTCACAGCTTCTGCTCTCACAGAATTCTTTGATAAATGCATATTCCGCAGGCGTATCTGTCACAAAGGAGTTCAATGTCACGACTACCGGAACGCCAAACTTCTGCAGGTTTTCAATATGTTTCTCCAAGTTTACGATACCCTTTTTCAGTGCTTCCAGGTTCTCAGTTCCCAGTTCTGCTTTCGGCACTCCGCCATTGTACTTCAGTGCACGGACAGTCGCAACCAGTACGACTGCATCTGGATGAAGATCTGCTTTCCGGCACTTGATATCCATAAATTTCTCAGCGCCAAGGTCTGCACCAAAGCCCGCTTCGGTGACCACAATATCTGCCAGCTTCAGGGCTGTCTTTGTGGCGCGGACGCTATTGCAGCCATGTGCGATATTCGCAAATGGTCCGCCATGTACCAGAGCACCAGTATGCTCCAAAGTCTGGATCATGTTTGGCTTGATGGCATCTTTTAAAAGCGCCGCCATAGCACCTACTGCATTTAAGTCCTTGGCAGTCACAGGTTCACCTGCATAATTATAAGCAACAATGATCCGTCCCAGACGTTCTTTCAGATCTTTCATATCATTGGCAAGGCAGAGGATTGCCATGATCTCAGATGCAACTGTGATCACAAAATGGTCTTCCCTCACCACGCCGTCCATCTTGGAGCCCAATCCTACGACAATGTTACGAAGGACACGGTCATTCATATCCAGGCACCGTTTCCACAGGATCTGTCTGGTATCAATTCCTAACGCGTTGCCCTGCTGGATATGGTTGTCCATCAGCGCTGCCAGAAGGTTATTGGCAGAAGTGATGGCATGAAAATCACCGGTAAAATGGAGATTTAAATCCTCCATCGGAACAACCTGGGCATATCCACCGCCGGCTGCACCACCCTTAATACCAAAGCATGGTCCTAAAGACGGCTCACGAAGAGCGATCAGAGTCTTTTTTCCAAGGCGGGTTAACGCATCTCCCAGTCCAACACTGGTCGTTGTCTTTCCTTCGCCTGCAGGTGTCGGATTGATCGCTGTTACCAATATCAGTTTTCCATCTGGGCGGTCCTTTACCTGACTCCACAGCTCGTCTGTCAGTTTTGCCTTATACTTGCCGTAAAGTTCCAGATCATCTTCCACAATTCCATAGGAAGCCGCAACCTCTTTGATTGGAAGCATGGCAGCTTCCTGTGCAATCTGAATGTCTGTTTTCATCTGTAACATCCTCCTTGACTTGAATTTATAAAAGGTTATTTCGATAGCATTTCTTCAAATTCTTCCAAAGTCATCAGCACTTTTCTAGGCTTCGTACCTTCTTCTTCGCCTACCACTCCGGCCTCCGCAAGCTGATCCATGATCCTGGCTGCCCGGTTAAAGCCAATTTTAAACATCCTCTGGAGCATTCCGATGGATCCTTTTTCCTTTTCGATGATAAATTTACCTGCCTGAGCAAAATATTCATCTCGTCCATCTGACTTTTGATCTGCTGCCACACCCATGGACGGCGCTGCCATCTGTTTCTCTATGTCCGTATTATATTCCGGTGTCATATCCTGTTCAACCAGAAAATCCACAACCTTTGCCACTTCCTGGTCAGAAACAAAAGCACCCTGCACACGCTGGGGCTTCTGGAATCCTGCAGGATAAAAGAGCATGTCACCTTTACCGAGCAGCTTCTCCGCACCATTCATATCAATAATAGTTCTGGAATCCACACCGGAAGACACGGAGAAAGCAATACGGGAAGGCACATTCGCCTTGATCAGGCCTGTGATGACATTCACCGATGGTCTCTGGGTGGCGATCACCAGATGGATTCCTGCAGCACGGGCTAACTGCGCCAGACGGCAGATAGAATCCTCTACTTCTCCAGGAGATACCATCATCAGATCCGCCAGCTCATCGATGATGATCACGATCTGCGGCATCTTCTGTGGTTTTTTATCGTCCTCAATGTCCTTGATCGCCTCTACTTTCGCATTATATCCTTTCAGATCACGGACATTGTACTGTGCGAATTTCTTGTAACGATCCATCATCTCAGCGACTGCCCAGTTCAATGCAGCAGAAGCCTTCTTGGGATCTGTCACTACCGGAATCAGAAGATGCGGGATTCCATTATAAACGCTCAACTCCACAACCTTCGGATCCACCATGATCATCTTTACATCTTCCGGATCAGACTTGTAGATCAAACTCATGATCAGGGTATTGATACAGACGGATTTACCTGATCCCGTAGCGCCTGCGATCAGAAGATGCGGCATCTTAGCCACATCGGTCACTACCACCTGGCCCCCGATATCTTTTCCTACGGCAAAAGCCAGCTTAGAGGAATGATGCCGGAACTCCTCAGATTCCAGGATATCCCTTAAATAAACTACCGTATTCTCTTTATTCGGTACTTCGATTCCCACAGCAGATTTCCCTGGAATCGGAGCCTCAATACGAATATCTGCCGCTGCCAGACTTAACTTAATATCATCTGCCAGTCCAACAATCTTACTAACCTTCACACCCTGCTCCGGATGAAGTTCATAGCGGGTCACGGACGGCCCACAGCTGATATTGGTCACGGTTACGCCAACGCCAAAGTTCCTGAGTGTCTGCTGCAGCTTAATGGCAGTTTCTTTATACTCCTGCTCCGAGAAACTGCCCACAGGCCTGCTTCCTCTCTTTAACAGATCGACCGGAGGAAAACGATACTCTTTCTTAACGATCTCGATCTCCTTTTCCTTAATCTGCTGGGAAACGCTTAAATCTCCGGACTCCTTTGCTTCTTCCCGGTGACGCTCGATTTTCTTCTTCAAAGCTTCCGTATCTGTCTCGATGATCTTCCCAGATGCTGTTACCACCCGTTTTGACTCTTCCGGAATGGCAAATTCATCCCGGCTATATCCAGAAGCTGCCACTGGCACCGGGTCGGTCTCCGGCTTCGGATCATAGACAGAACCACGTTCCGGTTCTGCTTCATACTCCGGTTCTGCTTCATACTCCAGTTCTGGATCGTATTCCTGTTCTGTCTCATAATCGTCCATCGGCTCATACCGGGGTTCTGTCTCGTAAACTGGTTCTTTCCGATGGGATGATTCTGGTTCTCTTTGATCCCCCTGCCCTGACTGGCAGGACGCCATCTTCTGAACTGCACCGTTTCCCTGTACTGTACTAGTCCCAGGCGCATCGATCTCCTCAAATGGATCTTCATCCGGAATTATGGTTCCAGGAATCTCATCTTCCGGATCCTCTTCTAAAAATCTCCGGTCAAGATCTGTCTCCACATAATCCTCATCCAGAAAGCTCATAGATGCCTCACCATCCGCTCTCTCTGCGTTTTCTCCCGTTCCCTGCCAACGTTCCACTGTCTCCTGAGATTTTGCAGCCTTACCGGGACGCAATACCTCCACAGGCTCTGACTCTTCAAATGGGACCGTATCATCCTGGGATTCTTTCCCCTCTGGTTCTTCTATGTACTGCGGAGGAAGATTGATACTTCCAGTAAATACATCCGCATTCTTCATGGCATCGCCACTGACAGCAGTCCCAGATGTTTCCGATGTTGCTGGTGTTCCAGTTATCTCACCAGCCGCAGCCTTCTCTGCCCCGGAACCAGACTTTCCACCAACCTGTAAATTTTCCGTATCCACATAAACCGCATGCTCCGGTGATGCAGGAATCGATCCTCCTGCTCTGTTTTCTCCCGGATCCGGCTCTCTGGCCGTCAGTTTTGTGGAATCCAGGTTCACACCGCGTACCCGCCGTTCTTCCCTTAGCCGCTGACGTTCTTCCTTCCGTTCCTGATGCTCCACTCTTCTCCGGTCCACATCTTCCTTCGCGTACTGATAAGCTCTTCCGCTTCCTTTTTTTACAAAAGACACCAGAGATTTTTCCGTAATGCATACTGCACAGATGGCCAGCAGCACGATCAGTACCAGATATGCACCGATCGTTCCAAACATAGAGCCAAGCGCCATCACAATGACCCCTCCGATCCATCCGCCGCCTGCATTCCCCGCCGCACCTCTTGCGTAGGCATCCGCCAAAGTCCGCCCCTGCTGGTAACCTCCTGTAAAAAACATCTCCATCAGCGCACACATGACCAGAATTCCCACGATCACAGAAGCCAGCTTAAAAACAGCGATCGGATTTCCCTTGTTAGACAATGCAAAACAGGTTCCCACAAACAGTAAAACCGGAGCAATAAAGCCAATCGTTCCAAAAATGCCCAGTTGAAAACTTCTTAAATAGTCCCCAATGAATCCACACAGCTTAAAATTACTTAAAAAAAGAAGGACTGCCACAGCAAAGGAAGCGATCACAAATACTTCTGATCGCAAAAACTCCTCCTGCTCTGAAGGCTGGGCATATCCATTTTTCTTTGTTGTTTTTCTGGACGCTGTCCTGGAAGACGACGTCTTTCCCTGTGTTGTCTTTCTGCTGCCTGCACTCTTACCAGCCACTTGTCTTTCAGCCTCCTCTTCTTACCAATGAACTTAGTATACAAAAAATGGGGAAAAAAAGCAAGCAGTTTGACCAGAACAAATGTTCTTTTTCCTGTGGTCAGCCACTATTTTTCCATCATGGAATGCAGCTTACAGATCGCCTGGCGGATTCCACCCACTTCATTGATCAGACCTTTGTTTACTGCCTCCTGTCCAACCAGAACTGTTCCCAGATCTCTGGTCAGCATCTCTGTATTCAGCATCAGGCGCTTTAACTGATCATACGCAATATCCGCATGAGAGGCCACAAAATTCAGAATCCGGTCCTGAATCATCTCAAAATACTCATACGTCTGGGACGCTCCGATAATCATGCCGCTCATACGCACTGGATGGATCATCATCGTTCCAGTCGGAACAATAAACGAGTAATCCGCAGACACTGCCAACGGCACTCCGATCGAATGGCTGCCACCCAATACCAGCGATACGGTAGGGATCGATAAAGACGCGATCATCTCCGCAATTGCCAGTCCCGCATCCACATCTCCGCCAGATGTGTTGAGAAGCACCAGCATTCCTTCCACACGCTTATCCTCCTCCAATGCCGCAAGCATGGGAAGCACATGGTCATATTTGGTTGTTTTGCTGGTCCCAGGTGCATTCTCGTGACCTTCCACCTCTCCAATGATCGACAGCAGATGGATCATACGCCTGCCATTTTCATTTTCCAGGGTCATCTGTCCATATTCTTCGATGGAATTGTCCTTTTTTTCGTCCTGATTCATTGTTTTGTCCATCCTTTCTCTTAAACTGATTCTGTCATGTTACCATTCATAGACAGCATGGATGGTAACTCTGTCAGTTCTAGTCTGGACATTTTTCAAAAATCCATTCCAGATCAGCTTCGCTGTTGGAATTTTTACCTTCAGGTTCTAATAATCACCTTTTTTCAATAAAACCCGGATTTCAGCAAACAGTGCTTCCTCTCCCTGTTCACTGAGCACGGTCAGCAGATGCACCAAAAGCGCCCTGGTTTCTGGATGGATCACAATAAAATCTTTCTCCCGATTGTAATACTCCATGGGACTGCTGTTGGTATATTCTTTCCCTTTATATACACTGCTGGCCGCAATACGGTCCATCATCATTTCTGCCACATAGTTGACCGGCATTTTATTTCCCACCAGTCCTTTCGATTTATCCATAGAAAAATCGATCCAGTATTCAAAATGGTGTTTATTGCGGCCTTTATGATGCAGCCATGCTTTGGAAAAACCATATACCTCTCGTTCTGCCGCATTGGGGCTTCTGGTTCCCTGGTAGAATTTCACTCCTGTCCAGAACTCTTCCGGTGAATATTTTGACATATCGTGAAACAATCCCTGGCGGTATAACCCCACCCGGAAACAGTTTTTCATCACCAGTATTTTATGTTCCGTAATGGTTCTAAAATGCCTCCATATATTGATCCATTTCATCGTCCTGCTCCTTCTATTGGTTCCTGATATTTTATGAAAAATATTTGACACAATTTTACAATTATGCTATTCTAAGTTCAGTCGCAGACAGGCTGCGGCAAAAGACATCTTTTATGTTTTTGGAGGTAACATCATGAGCAAAGGTACTGTTAAGTGGTTCAACAACCAGAAGGGTTACGGCTTCATCTGTGACGAAGCTGGCAAGGATGTATTCGTACATTACACCGGTCTTAATATGGACGGCTACAAAACACTCGAAGAGGGTGCTGAGGTAGAGTTCGATGTTGTTGACGGTGCAAAGGGACCACAGGCAACCAACGTAACCAAACTTTAATCATCTAGTTAGCAGTGTACCTTTTTCGTTCTTATATAGATTTGAAGTTCTTTATTTATATAAAAAAGTGCTACACAGTATGATTACGAAAATGATTGTGAAAAGAACCACCCGTTTTCGGGATGGTTCTTTTCGCGTTTCAGGGATCTTTTATCTCTGTGCCTTCTTTAACAATTCTTCCAGCTCCGGAACCTGGAACACATAATGCTTATTGCAGAAATGGCAGTTCACTTCTACCTCTTTTCCATCATCGATCATGTTCTGAAGTTCCTTCTTTCCAATGCTGATTAACGCTTTCTCCACGCGTTCTTTACTGCAGTTGCAGTAAAATCTGGTATCCATGCGGTCTGTGATCTCCAGTCCCATATCCCCCAGAATCAAAGTCAGGATATCTTCTGGCGTCATCCCCTGATTTAACATGGTTGTCACAGAAGAAATCTCGCCCAGTTTTTTCTCCAAGCTGGAAATAATCTCTTCCGATGCTCCTGGCATCAACTGGATGATAAATCCTCCTGCCTGGCATACGGTATTGTCTTTATTCATCAGTACTCCCAAAGCCACAGATGATGGGGTCTGCTCGGAAGTTGCATAATAATACGTAAGATCTTCTGCAATCTCTCCGGTTACCAGGATGGTCTGGCCTACATACGGCTCCTTTAAGCCGATATCCTGGATCACGCTTAACACACCGACACCCAAAGCTCCACCCACATCTAATTTTCCTTTGGCATTCGGAGGCAGCATGACGTCCGGGTTATACACATACCCTTTCACATCTCCTTTGGAATCTGCAGTGATGGTCAGTCCTTCCATAGGGCCATCTCCCTGGATCTTGATGGTCAAAAGATCATCCTCTCCCTTCATCATGGAACCCATCATGCCTCCTGCTGTCAGAAGACGTCCCAGTGCCGCAGTTGCCACCGGGCTGGTATTATGGGCTTTTCTTGCCTCTTCTACCAGGTCTCTTGTTGTAGATGCAAACGCACGGATCTGTCCATCCGCCGCAGTCGCGCGAATAATATAATCTGCCATAAATTCTCCTTCAAATTCTATAATCACCAGTGTTTTCCCTGTTCTCTTGCTATAAAATACACTCTCTCACTGTTCTCGTCCGGTGCTTTGCGGGTAAATGCGTCATAAACTGTCACAAACTCCATCCCTGCTTCCGCAATGGCTCTTTTTACCTCTTCCAGTTCATAAGCTTTCTGGTAATGGGTTTCCACAAATCTCCGGTACAGATCATCCTCTTCCTGGATAAACAGTGTCAGATCATATTCATTGATCTTTGTCTCCGGATCGTAATCATTATCCCAGATAAAACTGCATTCGGCTCTGGCCTCCGCAATAGTCCTGTCGCCGATCAGATCCCGGTATTTGTGAACCGTATTCAAATCGAAAATAAAAACACCCTGCGGATCCAGGTAATTATTGACCAGTTTCAATGTCTGCACCAGATCCTCATAGTCTGTCAGGTAATTCATGGAATCACAGATGCTGACTACAGCAGCCACTGTACCGTAAAGTTCAAATTCCCGCATATCCTGAAGCAGATACAGGATGTCCAATCCGGAATCTGCCCGCTTTTCCATGGCAATCTGAAGCATATCCTCGGAATTATCGATTCCGATCATGTCATACCCTTTCTTCGCCAAGATCTCCGTCAGACTTCCAGTCCCGCAGCCAAGATCCAGGACCAGTCCATCATGAACCTGGTATTCTCCCAAAAGTCCTGTAAGATAGTCTGCCCACTCCTCATAAGGGACATTATCCATGAACTGATCATAAACAGAAGCAAAACTGCTGTATGCGTCCATCTTTCTCTCCTCTCCTCCAGACCCTTCATCTGGCACCAGGGGCGAAATCCGCCCTGCGCATTCCGCCTTGCAACACAAAAGCAGAGGACATCTCAACGATGGCTCTGCTTCCGGTTCAGTCTTAGATATTCTTACCGCAGCACTTTTTGTACTTCTTGCCGCTGCCGCATGGGCATGGATCGTTTCTTCCGATCTTTGGCCCCTTCACGATAGTTCCAGAAGCCTTCTGTGTCTTGTACAGTTCTTTTCTCTTCTCCTCTGTCAGGATCTGATCCCACATAGGAAGATTGTATAACCAGTCAGCCTTTGCCTCTACCATATTATAGTAAAGCTTCTCTGGGTCGATCTCGATCTTCACAACCGTATCTTCTTCCATCGTATCGATCGGATTCTCATATCCCTTTAAGCTCTCGTTGATTCCGTCTAAGAATCCGGTCATAATCAGGATCTCGGTGTCAAATCTCTCAGCCAGTTCCTTCACGGTTCCCTCAATCACCTGAGTTGGGTTGGAAAGGATCTTCTCATAGATGCCTTTCTCGATCTGAAAATAACCAGACCACAGTTCTTCTCTCTTCTGCTCGTCCAGTCCCTCACCGTAAGCCAAGTTACGCCAGGTCTCTAATAATGCCATATCTATCCATCCTTTTCTTTCAATAATAATATTTCTGACTACAGATTACAAATCTTTATTAGTATATAACAAGTCCATTCATTTTGCAATGAGATTTTTACAAGCTTTTTATTGAGATTTTTGCAAGCTTTTTATTGAGTTTCCTATAGACCCGCTTCTGGAACCAGGGTTCTGTAGAGGCTTCCACTGCTTCTTTTAACCCAAACCATGCTACGCCGCTGTTCTCGTCTTCTTTTTTCTGCAATGAATCCGTCTCGTCTGCTTCTAACAGATAGGTTACATTCAGATGCAGATGGGAAGAAACATAAGCGCCCCGTTTTTCATGTCCATCCACCGTTAAAACCTCGATGGAAAATGGGTTGTCCAGAAGGGGCCGCACATGGACCACGCCACTTTCCTCTTTCACTTCTTTTACAGCCACCTTTAAAAGATCCCGTTCTCCATCCGCATGTCCCCCCAGCCATGCCCAGGAATCATAAATCTTATGATACGCCATCAACACCTTTGTTTTTTCCCGATTCACCACCCAGGCAGATGCAGTCATATGGGCAAACAGGCAGGAACGTTCGAAAATATCCGATTCCTGTGCCAGAAGCTTCTGGATCACTATCAGATCCTTTTCTTCCTGTTCATTGTATGGCTGGTATTTCTCCAGCTGTTTCTCCAGCAAAATCATTTTCCACTCCTTATGTATAATCCGGGTCAGACAGACCCATACTATCAATGTACACCAGAGAAGATCAAATACTTATCCTCCCCTTTTTTACACAGACCGCCGCATGAAGCCATCATCCGGCGGTCTGTTTGTTACTGTCCGCCCAATACACGAGTTATGACGTTTCCGTTTCCTTTTTATATCAGTCTTGCCATCTTCCCAAAAATCCGCTACAATGATAAACAGAATATAAACTACCTTGCAAAGGAGAACATTGCAATATGAAGAACATCATCGTCGGCCAGTCCGGCGGCCCTACCGCAGTTATCAACGCCAGCCTTTACGGTGTGATCACCGAAGGCAAACGCTATCCAGATCTGGTCGGTTGTGTATACGGTATGCACAATGGCATCGAAGGATTCTTAAAAGACGATTATGAGAATCTGTCCGAAACCTTAAGCGATTCCGACCTGGAATTACTGAAACATACCCCTGCCGCTTATCTTGGTTCCTGTCGTTATAAGCTTCCAGAAGACTTATCTTCTCCATTTTATCCAACTCTCTTTGAAAAATTAGAGGCCTTAAATATCGGATATTTTCTCTACATCGGCGGAAATGACTCCATGGATACCGTAAGCAAGTTATCCAGGTATGCCGATAAACATAACAGCTCCATCCGTTTTATCGGTATCCCAAAAACCATCGACAACGACCTGGTTCTGACTGACCATACACCAGGTTATGGAAGTGCTGCCAAATATGTTGCCTCCACTGTCCGTGAGATCTGCCTGGATGCCTCTGTCTATCAGACACCGGCTGTAACCATCGTTGAGATCATGGGACGACACGCCGGATGGCTGACTGCAGCCAGCGTCCTGGCCCGCAAGCATGAACTGGACAACCCACTTTTAATCTATCTTCCAGAATCAGATTTTGACTTACAGGAATTCTCCAGAGATTTGACAAATGCCCTTCACAAGCAACCAAACGTAGTTGTCTGTGTATCGGAAGGTATTTCTGATGCCGGTGGACGTTTTATCTGCGAATATAACACCGATGCCACTGCATTAGATACCTTTGGACACAAAATGTTAGCCGGCTGCGGTAAGGTGCTGGAAAATTATGTCCGGAGTACCTTCGGTGTGAAAGCCCGCTCTGTGGAATTAAATGTCTCCCAGCGCTGTTCCGGCATGATCGCGTCACTCACTGATATTGAGGAAGCCGCTCATGCAGGTGCTATTGGTGTATCCAACGCTTTAAACGGCGCTACCGGCATGATGGTTTCTATGAAACGCAGTTCTGGATCTCCTTACAGCCTGGAATATGTTTTAGAAGATGTCAACGAAATCTGCAACAAGGAAAAGAAATTCCCACTATCCTGGATCACAAACCATGGAACCGACATCGGCCCGGAATTCCAGGCTTATGCCATTCCGTTGATTCAGGGAGAACCGGCCCGCGTTATGGATCACGGACTTCCAGTTTACCTGCATCGTTAATCTGCAGCCAGCGACTGAATCTCGATTCCAGTAAAAAAGAACTGTAAAATCTGCTCATAGGTTTTTCCTTTTTTTGCCATGGCCTGGGCTCCATTCTGACTCATGCCCACGCCATGGCCATATCCGCCGCCGTAGATAGCAAAAGTCACCATGCCATTTTCATCCGTCTTCTTTTTTTCTACTGTCAAAAACGCACTTGGAAGAGATGACCATCCTGTCAAAGTCTGGCCATCCTGTTTTTTTATCACCAATTCTGGATTCCCCAGTATCGAACGAATCTGGCTTTCTGTACTGACCATCTTTACTCCTTCGGTCCCTGTCACCTGCAATTCCACCGCAATTCCTCCTGTCGATCGTCTGGTCACCTCCAGATTTGTGATAGAGCCGATCCCACTGATCTTCTGCTCCAGCTGACTGCTGGTACAGGTTGTCGTCCAACGGTACATGGCATAATCAGACTCATACCCAGAAGCCGCTGATTTAATAAAGGAAGAAAAGGTGTCTTCATCTGTCAGATCCAGCTGGCCGCCGCCAGGCCGCACTGCCACGCCTTTCAGATACGGAACACTGGACAGGGACGCTCCCCAGATGGTTCCATCCGTGGTATGACCACAGGATGTGGAGAAATAGAACGCCTCTGCAGGACTGTTCTGATACATCAGGATTTTTCCATACGTCTCTGTAACCGCCGCATCCGATGCCTGGCTGGTCTCTAAGTTATTGTACACCTGGAACCGGGTACTGTCATCCACATGAGCGCCATATTCCTTATAGGAATTTCCCTGGATCTGCCGGTATGCATAAGTTCTGGCACAGACAGCCTGGGCCTTCAACGCCTCTTTCTCATAGCTGACCGGCATCTCACTTGGCACCACATGTTTCAAATAATCTTCCAGATAAAGCTCATTCACCAGCACCAGTCCGCCATCTTCCCGGCTGATCTCCAACCGTCCGGAATATACTGGATTTCCATAACTACGGTTCATGGAAATCACCCGGATCCCTTTTTCCTGGTCTTCCGGTTCAAAGATCACTCTGCCATTCTGGAACAGACTGCTATCCATGGTAACCTTCAGGGTATCTCCCTCTGCAAACTCATAAGCTTTTTCCCCGGTCCGATAAGTTCCATTGCTTAAAAACTCCAACTGGATCTGGTCATGAAATACCGTCTGAAACCCATCATCCATGATCAGCACACGGATGGAATCTGCGTCAAACGGATGTTTTAACAGTGCTGCACATAATTTTCCATCTGCCACTGCAAACTCCAAAGCGTCATAACCCACTAACAGATCATTGATCGTTCTACTGGCAAACTCCCCATACAGGCGATACACCTGAAATTTCTCATCCATAGGAACGGCTCCGTACCCTTCTACTTCAATAGAATTCTCCTTCACCGCAAGGATTTTTCCGTTGATCCGTTCCTCTTTCAGCACAATTTTCTCTACTTTTCCACTCCTGAGATGAAGATCAGCTACCTGATCTTCAAACCCAGTCCCATCTCCCAGCTTCTTTTTCGTATCAAATTCCCGTTTCACACCTCCTACATATCCGGTAAAGGTCTTGTCCCTTTCATCAACAGACGCGATCCAGGCGTTTTTGTATACAACTTCCGAAGATATTTCCTCCACGACCCGTATGATCTCATTGCCCCTTTTGCATACCTGAATCTCCCGGTCGATATAAATATCCATCACCAGACCCTCAAATCCAAATTCTCCCTGATCTGTGTAAGCTGTCCATGACCTGCCGCCGCGGATATTCTCCGGTGTTCCATAGATCAATAAGGGAACGAACTCAACCTCACTTTTCTCTGCTCCGGCGATCAGGGTCTCATATGCCTCCCACCATGTCTTTTCTGGAACCGTTTTTTCCTGTTTTTTTGCTGATGGCCGGAAATGGAGCTGTGAAAAGGTATCGTTAATCTCCAATTCTTTTGCCATAGCCTCCAGAAGCAGTTCTGCCTCCCCGTAAGTCAATCGTCCCTCTGCCGTTTTCTGATTCGGAGAAACTGATTCCTGATCCAGAAGCCCGTGCCGGTAAAGATAATCCGCATATTTTATGTACCATCTGCCCTGCTCCCCGGCAGAAAAAAAGGACGGCTCCTGGTCAGCTTCTTTCACACAATCTGAATAAGAAGTCACCGCCAGAGCCGCCGCTTTATAGGCAGCCGCTCTGGTGACCCCATCCGGTTCCGGTTCATGGAACAGGATAAAAAGCACCAGCACGGCTACCAGCAGAATCATTCCAGCCATCCAGCCCAGCATCACGTTTTGATGTTTCGTTTCCACGTTTCTGTTTCCCATCATCTTCATCTCATCACCCCACTGAAATCTGTCTGTCTATTCCATCTGCACAGTCTATCGTGATGCATCATCCTTGTAAATATTTTTTGTATTCTCAATATGATCCAGTCCATGATAATCGGTAGTCTTCTCTGAAAGCTTCTTCCTTTTTAAATTACCCTCAATGAAATCAGCCACCAGCCGATAGATCACCGCAAATAACGGAACGCCAATGATCATGCCCAGAGGTCCCAAAAGACCGCCAAAGAACAAAATCGAAAACAGTACCCAGAAGCTGGAAAGTCCGGTGGTATTTCCCAGGATCTTGGGTCCTAAAATATTGCCGTCAAACTGCTGGATCACCAGGATCATCACCAAAAACCAGATACACTGTTTCGGACTAACTAAAAGTAGAAGCAATGCACTCGGAATCGCTCCAATAAATGGGCCAAAAAACGGGATCACATTGGTCACACCAATAATCACACTGATCAATAATGTATATGGCATCTGTAAAAAGCTCATGACCATAAACGTTAAAATTCCAATGATCAGGGAATCAATCAGCTTGCCAATGATAAAACCGCCAAAAATCTGATGGATAAAGCGGAACCGCTCGATCACGTTATTGGCCACTGTCACCGGGAAAACGCCATACACAATTTTCTTCGCCTGGGCACACAACAATTCCTTCATATTTAAAAGATACAGCATGACGATCACACCGATCAGCACATTCTTCAACCATGCGATCACGTTGATCACACCTGTATAGAGCCCGGTCACTACCCGCTCAATATTCGGGATCAGATCTGCCGTAGACTTGGTCCAGGAGATCAGTTTCTCCATGGCCTGGTTATAGATGCCCATGACAGTACTTTCCACCTCCGGGTTATTGGCAAAAGTTTCCTCGATCCACTGGGAAACCGTCTGGGCAAAAGCCGGAATGGAATTGATGATTCCGGAAATGCTGACCCACAGCTGAGGAATGATCATAGAAATCAATCCAATGACCACAATTCCAAGAAAGCAGAGACTTCCAACCGTTGCCAGCGTTCTGGTATATTTATTCCGCTCCTTTTGATCTTTTATCATTCTTTTTAACAGCCGCTCTGTTGCTTTCCGGATCGCATTATAAACCGGCGTCAGAAGATATGCCAGCATCGCTCCGTAAGTGATCGGCGCCAGGATCACATTCACCGTATGGGCCGCCGCGCAGACCGTATTCCATCGTAGAAATACCATAACAACCAAAATGCAGCAAACGATCACTGCGACTGCCGTCACTCCCCAATAAATATATTCCCGAAATTTGTGCTCATTCATCCGTTGTCCAATCCTTTTCTTATTGAATGTTAACCATAAATAACCTTATCTCTGATTTCTTTTTATTTCATAGGGCGAATTTTCCTATGATATAAAAGATAAAGCAGCGATCTCTCGCTGCTTTTATCTTTTGTAATCCCAAAATGCCGTTTCTTACTGTTTGACGCCTAGCCGTTGCTAGGTGGGTAACCGCACTCTGACTTCTGCCTTCCACTCAAAGGAGGCCTGACATCCACCAGAAAATATAGGAATCCCTTATGTCAAAATGTAGGTTCAAAGTGAGTAAGAGTGTCGAACACCTCAGGAATTACAACCCCTGCCAAGCAGGCTTCTTTTGTTAAAGCTATTATACCGCACCATACATTCTTTTTCAATCTTATTTTTATGTTAATTTCGTAACTGTCTTTCGCTTGCTGTTGTACATGAGCAGGTCTGTTCTGAACAGAAGATCTCTACTCCTCATCCAGTTCTCTTAGCTGGTACACCTGGTATTCCCGGTCATACACATAGCCAAGCTTTTCCGCCAGTCCCACTGACTGGAGATTGACTGCATCCCAATTTGGAATGATCCCCTTTTCCAGGCATTCCAGCAGAAATGCCGCACTGCATGCCAAAGCCAGCCCCTGTCTGCGGAAATCCTTTCTCGTATCAACCTCGATCTCCATCATGCCTTCACTGGCTCCATAAGCGGAACAGCCTGCCACCAGTTCCCGGCCCTTTAAGGCTACATAACCAAACCCTTTTTCCTGGAAATGTTTCTCATCTTCGAAGTTTGCACACAGATCCCGACTCCACTCTTCCTTTAATGCCTGGTGATATAACCGGCCATCGATCCGCTTGATCCGGATTCCCTTCGGGACAGACTCAATATACTGCTTCAATATCCCGGAATCAAAGTGATGCTCGTCTTTGCGCAGGGCATAACGGCTGACCAGACGGGTCTGACCCATAAATTCTTCTTCCAGCCAATCCTCCCAACGTCCGTTTTGCGGGTAAATATACGCCCTCGGCGCAGACTGATAAATCTTGGTCTTAAGATCCAGCGCCCGCTCTCCTTTAGGCGGAAGTCCCATGAGATACGCAAAGTCTCCAACAACAATCAGGCAATATGAGGAATTACCCAGCTGCGGTACCCATACACGGCCAATCGTACCGTCCACTGCACCGCGCACCAATACCTCATTATTCTCTTTGCAGAGTTCTTCTATGGTCTGACGTTTCATTCTTCCAAGCTCTACCATCATGATCGCATCACCCTCCTGGTGCTTTTGTGCGTATTATAACACAGTTTTCCATAAAATCCAACAGTTTGCACAAAAACAACCTTTTTCGACCAGTTACCGTATGACAGGAACCATCGTATCGTATTCTAATTGGCTTTCCGGTTAATAAACTCTGTACGGATCTTTGAATAAATAAATTTCTGGCTCTTATACAGTCCATAATATCCGGACAGGGTAAAGCTGACCGCCACGGCCAGTGCAAAATAGGGCATTGCTTCAAATCCACACATTTCAAATGCGATCAGAATGCTGGATACCGGGCAGTTCGTAACACCTGCAAACAGCGCGATCATACCGCAGGCTGCACAAAGAGATGGAGAAAATCCCAATAACATTCCCACTGCACAGCCAAAAGTAGCTCCCACACACAGAGTCGGAACAATCTCTCCTCCTTTATAGCCTGCCCCAAGAGTTACTGCTGTAAACACAGCTTTTAAGAAAAATGCTTCATATGGTACATGTCCTTCGATGGCCTGCTCGATCAGTCCCATACTGCTTCCATTGTAAGCCCTCGTACCTGTAACCAGCGTCAACCCGATCAGGATCAGGCTGGCTGCCAGTATCCGGATATAAGGATTCTTAAAAAATCTGCGATACCAGTGTTCCGCCTCATGAAGAAATACACAAAACGTCATGCTGATAAGCGCGCATAAAATCCCAAGAACGATGATGAGAACCGCCGGTTTTAATCCAAATTCCGGAATCTCTACAATGGTGAAATGTTCTGCAGACAATCCGAGTTTTCCTGAAATTCCCGCACCGATCAGGGAAGAAAACAGGCATGGAACTAATGCTGCATAATACATGACGCCAATGCTGATCACTTCCATACAGAACACAGCCGCTGCTAAAGGTGTTCCAAACAAGGCGCCAAAGCAGCCACTCATTCCGCACATAACTGCAATTTTTAAATCTCTCTGATCCAGATGCAGTGCTTTACCGATCAGACTTCCGATGCTGCCTCCAAGCTGAAGAGCTGCGCCCTCCCGTCCGGCAGAACCTCCGGTTAGATGGGTCAACACCGTGCTGATAAAGATCAATGGTCCTGTCGCCGGAGTAATGCTGGCATCTGAGGAGATGGAATCCAGAACCATATTGGTTCCCCGGTTTCCCTCCTCATGAAACGTCCGGTACAGCCACACGATCAGGCATCCGGACACCGGCAGCAGATATAAAAGCCAATGACAGCTTCCAAAAAATCCAGCTGCCTTCTTGATCGCCAGACCAAATACGCCGCCGATCAGCCCTCCTGCACAACCGATCAGAATCGACAAGAAAGCCCATTTCAGGAAATATTTCAGGTTGTTTTCTACAGCGTTTTTTATCTCCGCGTACTTCATCCCCTAAGCCCCCATTCGCTAGATGGTTCCTGTGGTCTGAACCAGCTTTGGGCGATATCCGGCATCCTTTAACGCTTTCACGATCATATTCTTGTGATCCGTTCCATATGCCTCGAGGGTAATACGCAGCTCCACAGCAGCGCTCCGGTTGATGCTGACAAACTGGTTGTGCTCCAGCTTGATGACGTTGCCCTTCTGCTCTGCAAGCAGGGAGGATACCTTTGCCAGCTCACCTGGTTTATCAGGAAGTAAAACAGATACGGTAAATACACGATCTCTCTGGATCAGTCCGTGCTGGACGATAGAAGCCATGGTGATCACATCCATATTGCCACCGCTTAATACGGAAACGATCTTTTTCTTCTTTACATCCAGATGCTTCAGGGCTGCTACAGTCAGAAGTCCGGAATTCTCCACGATCATCTTGTGGTTCTCTACCATATCCAGGAACGCTACGATCAGCTCGCTGTCCTCTACAGTGATGATCTCATCTACATTTTCCTGGATATATGGGAAAATCTTATCGCCAGGGCATTTAACCGCAGTACCATCCGCAATGGTGTTCACAGTTGGAAGAGCCACTACATGTCCTGCTTTTAAGGATTCCTGCATACAGTTGGCGCCTGCTGGCTCCACACCGATCACCTTGATCTTTGGATTTAACAGCTTGGCCAGAGTAGAAACACCGGCACATAAACCGCCGCCGCCGATTGGAACCAGGATATAGTCTACCGTTGGCAGTTCCTTGATGATCTCCATAGCGATGGTTCCCTGGCCCGTAGCAACTGCCAGATCATTAAATGGATGAACAAACGTCAATCCTCTCTCCTCAGCCAGCTTATAAGCGTACTCGCATGCCTCGTCAAACACATCACCTGCCAGAACTACTTCTGCTCCGTAGCCCTTAGTACGGTTGATCTTGATCAGCGGGGTTGGTGTCGGCATCACGATGGTTGCCGGGATTCCTGCTAATTTTGCCGCATATGCCACGCCCTGTGCATGGTTTCCTGCGGAAGCCGTAATCAGACCACGCTGTTTTTCTTCCTCCGATAAGGTGCTGATCTTATAGTAAGCGCCTCTTACTTTATAAGCACCTGTATACTGCATATTTTCCGGTTTAAAATAAACCTTGTTGCCGGTCTGGGAAGAATAATACTCGCTGTATACCAGTTTTGTCTCCTGAGTTACCTTACTGACTGCCTCTGATGCCTCTTCAAAGCTCTCTAATGTCATCATAATTTTTTCTCCTTTGCGGGTCCTCTTTGTGTACTTATTCTTGGTGTTCTACGTTGAATAACGCATGAATAAACGCTTCTGCATCAAATTTCTGAAGATCATCAATCTTCTCACCGATTCCAATGTATTTTACCGGAATACCAAGTTCTGACTGGATCGCTACTGCGATTCCACCCTTCGCTGTTCCATCCAGCTTTGTCAGGATAATACCGGTTACATCTGCTACTTCCATAAACTGCTTTGCCTGGGACAACGCGTTCTGGCCCGTGGTACCGTCTAATACCACCAGAGTCTCCCGGTATGCGTCCGGATACTCCTTCTCAATGATCCGGTTGATCTTCTTTAACTCTTCCATCAGATTCTTCTTATTGTGAAGACGTCCTGCAGTATCACAGATCAGCACATCGGCATTTCTGGATTTTGCCGCAGCAACCGCGTCATAGATCACTGCCGCCGGGTCGGAGCCCTCTTTCTGGGCAATAATCTCCACACCAGCACGATGAGACCACTCAGTCAGCTGCTCGATCGCTGCCGCACGGAAAGTATCTGCTGCCGCCAGGATCACTTTCTTTCCCTGATCCTTTAACTGCCCAGCCAGTTTTCCGACAGATGTTGTTTTTCCAACACCATTAACACCGATCACCAGCACCACAGATCTGCGGTTCTCAAACTCATACGCATTTTCCCCTAAATCCATCTGCTGCTTCATGCTCTCCATAAGAAGAGCCTTGCACTCAGACGGGTCCTTGATATGCTGTTCTTTTACCTTCTTTCTCAGATCCTCTACAATGGACATGGTAGTCTGGATTCCCAGATCTCCCATGATCAGTGTCTCTTCAATTTCCTCATAGAAATCATCATCGATGGCGGAAAATCCGCTGAAAATGGAATCCATTCCGGAAATGATATTATCTCTGGTTTTTGTCAGACCTTCTACCAGTCTTCCAAAAAATCCTTTCTTTCCTTCTGCCATAGCCTGCCTCCTTTTTCTATCTATCACCGTCCATGTGCTGCATAAACGGGGATCATTGTGTTAATGCTTCTTCAATCAGATTGACCGATACCAGAGTCGATACGCCCTTTTCCTGCATGGTGATACCATAAAGCCGGTCCGCCGCCACCATGGTCCCTCGTCTGTGGGTAATGACAATAAACTGGGTATGGGCCGTCAATTTATGGAGATATCCGGCAAAACGGTCTACGTTGGAATCATCCAGCGCCGCCTCGATCTCGTCCAACAGACAGAATGGAGACGGTTTCAGGTTCTGGATCGCAAATAACAGGGCAATGGCGGTCAAGGCCTTTTCGCCACCGGATAGCTGCATCATATTCTGCAGCTTCTTGCCCGGCGGCTGGGAAACAATCTGGATTCCGGCTTCCAGGATATCTTCTCCATCCACCAGTTCCAGGTTACCATGCCCGCCTCCGAACAATTCCCGGAATACCTTATCAAACTCACTGCGGATCTCCTTAAACTTCTCATCAAACTGGCGGCGCATGCCTGTATCCAGTTCTTCAATAATATTTAACAACGTGACTTCTGCCTGCACCAGATCCTCATGCTGGGTCTTCATAAACTCATATCGTTCCGATACTTCCTTATAATCCTCAATGGCGTTGACATTGACATTGCCCAACGCGCGGATAGCGCTTTTCAGTCTATCTGCCTGGCGTTTCAATTCCGGGATTGAAGAAAGCTCATCATCCCGCAATGCCTCCGCCTTGGAATAGGTCATCTCATATTCGGACCACATATAGTCCACATGGCGGTCTAACCGCTCCGTCAGCTTGTCCTTCTGTCCATCCAGACGGAAATGCTCTTTTTCCAGTTCCGTCATCCGCCTGGACAATTCTTCCCGCTTCTGGAACAGCCCTTTCTGCCGCCTGGAAATCTTATCCTTTTCTAAGACTTTTTCATCCAGCCGTTTCTGACCGTCCTCGATCTGCCCGGCCATAGTCCTGATCTGTTCTTCCAGTCTTTGGATTTCTTCCTGCTTTCCCTGGATGATCTGATCCGTGTTGGTTCCGTGGGATAACAGTTCCTGTTTTTCTTCTTCCCGTCTGCGGATTTCTTCCCGGATACGGTTTGTATTTTCCCTCACAAACTGGTATTTCTGCTGCAACGCTGCGGTCTCTAACTGGATCGCAGACAAGTCTTTCGCCAGTTCTTCCCGTTTCTGCCGGTACTCTCCCTGGATCTCACCCAACTTCTGGATCTGCTTCTCTGTGTCTGCGTTACGGATTTCCAGACTCTCGATCTCTTTTCTCAACTCTGCCTGGTTTCTCTGCAGCTCATGGATCTGTTCCTCCAACTGGGTATTCTCCAATACCATATCCGTAGAAGAATCAGAAATTTCCTGGATCTTCTGTTCCAGCTGACGGACATGGATCTGAACCGTATTCTGTTTCAGGGAAACACTCTGATATTCCTTTCGGATCTGATCCAGTTCGTCCTGATGTCCGGTCATTTCTCCTTCCCGCAGGCTTAACTCCTTCTCGATCCGGTGTACTTCATCCAGACACCTCTGACATCGTTCTTCCAGCTCCTCGATCTCCCGGCGCCGTCCCAGAAGATTGCTGGTATTCTTAAAAGCACCTCCGGTCATGGAACCTCCGGCGCTCAGTAACTCGCCATCTAAAGTAACGATCCTTAAGGTATACTGGAACTTTCTGGCCAACGCGATCGCATGGTCGATCTGATCCACCACCACCACCTTGCCCAGCAGATAACGGATCAGCCCCTCATACTGCTTCTCCGCCTGCACCAGAGTACTTGCCAGACCGATCACGCCCGGTTCTTTTAAAGCTTTTTCCTGGTTAAAGCTGTTGTTTTTCTGTCCCACACTGGTCAGCGGTAAAAATGTCGCCCGGCCAAATTTATTCTTCTTTAAATACTCGATCAACTGCTTGGCCGTCGTCTCGGAATCTGTAACGATATTCTGGATACTGCCGCCTAAAGCCGTCTCAATAGCAGTCTCATACTCCTTTTTCGTGGAAATGATATCCGCCACCACGCCGTGGATGCCCTTCACCCGGTCCCGGACCTCCATGACCTTCCGGATACTTCCTCCGTAGCCGTCATAGCGTTCCGCTAAGTTTTTCAGGGAGTCCATCCTGGTGTAAGCAGCCCGGTACTCCTGCTGGGTCTCATTTAACTGGCGGTTCAACCGGCGGACCTCCTGCTCCGTCTGGCCGATGGCCTCCTCACAGGTTCCTCTCTGCAGTTCCAGGTCCACCAAACGGTTCTTTAATTCCCGCAGATGTTTTTCTTCTTCCTTGCGCTGTTCTTCCTGAACAGACTCATCACTCTTGGATTTCAAAAGCTTCTGGGCTACTTCAGACCGGCGCACCAGCACCTGCTCTAACATGGTCTCATACCGCTGTTTTTTCGCAGTCAGATCTGCCTTTTCATTCAGCGTCTGGATAATGGTCTGTTTCTGCTCTTCTACCTGCTGATCTAACAGCATACGCTTCTCGTCCGCATCCTGAACTGCTTTTTCCGCCTCTTCCTGACGTTTTAAGCTTTCCCGGGCCTGTACGGTCAGATCTTCATGCTCCTTCTGGTACTGGCCGATCTGCTCCCGCTTTTCTTCCATCTCCTTATCCATCGACTGGATCCGGGACGCCAGATGCTCCGCATTGATCTTTTCGGTGTTGATCTGCTCTTTTAAGACATTGATCTGGCCTTCCATACTGCCTTTTAATAAGTCTGACTGGTTCTTCTCATTGCGGATCTGGTCTAATTCCTGATTTTTCTGGTCTAACTGCTGATCCAGTTCCTCATACGTGACGCGGATCTGTTCTGATGTTTTCTGAGTTTCCTCCAGATCACCCATTACGATCTGTTCCTTGCTTTCCACTTCTCGCAGCTGGACTTTTAACTCCTGGGTTTCTGTCAAAAACAGATTGACTTCGTACCGTTTCAGCTCTTCCTTCAGTTTCAAATACTCTCTGGCAGTCTCGGACTGCTTCGCCAGCGGTCCCACCTGTTTTTCCAGCTCCGATAAAATATCTGTCACACGGACCAGATTCTGTTTCTCATCCTCTAATTTTTTCTGGGCAATGGCTTTCCGGCGCTTGAACTTTACGATTCCCGCCGCTTCATCAAACAGCTCCCGCCGTTCCTCCGGCTTTCCGCTCAGGATCTTATCGATCTGGCCCTGTCCAATAATGGAATATCCCTCTTTGCCAATACCGGTATCATAAAACAGCTCATTGACGTCCTTTAACCGACAGGCGCTGCCATTGATCCGGTACTCGCTCTCGCCAGAGCGGTAAATCCGTCTGGACACCGTCACCTCATCATAGTCAATGGCCAGCTGATGATCGGAATTATCCAGGGTAATGGCCAGCTGATGATCGGAATTATCCAGGGTAATGGCCACGTAGGCAAATCCCTGTGGCTTTCGAAGCTCCGTTCCAGAGAAGATCACATCCTGCATACTGGCGCCACGAAGCTGCTTGATCCTCTGTTCACCAAGTACCCAGCGGACCGCATCAGCAACATTGCTCTTACCACTGCCGTTAGGTCCAACGATTCCGGTGATTCCGTTGTGGAACTCAAAGACGATCTTATTGGCAAATGATTTGAATCCCTGCACCTCAATGCTTTTTAAGTACATAAAACACCTACATTTCCTTTAATTTCAAGATTCCCTTGTAGGCCGCCATCGCTTCTGCCGCCTTCTTGGTCCGTCCGGTTCCTCTTCCGATCTCCTCTGTGCCGATCAGCGCCCGCACTTCAAAGGTCTTATTATGATCCGGTCCCTTTTCCCCTAACAGTTCGTAAACCAGCGGTTCTTCTCCCTGGCTCTGAACCATTTCCTGTAAAATAGTCTTGCTATCATAAAAGAGCTGCTTGTGCTCCATATCATTCATAATAAACCGCAAAATAAACTCTTTTGCATTAGCAAAACCACCATCCAGATAAATCGCACCAATTAAAGCTTCCATGGCATCAGAAACGATGGAGTTGCGTCCGCGTCCTCCTGTGGCCTCCTCGCCCTTGCCAAGCAGCAGATACTCACCCAGCTGGATCTCTCCCGCACAGTAAGCAAGTGCCGGTTCGCATACCATGCTGGCTCTTGTCTTTGTTAAATCTCCCTCCGGAGACTGACGGAAACGGTGAAATAAGAAATCACTGGACACTACCTCCAGCACTGCATCACCTAAAAATTCCAGCCGTTCGTTGCACTCCAGTTTGTCCAGCCTGTGTTCATTGGCATATGAACTGTGGATCATGGACTGACGGAACAGCTGCTTATTGTGAAACTCATATCCGATTTTTTCTTCCAGTTCCTTTAAATCCCTGCTCATCTAGGTTCCCCCTTAATGGAAACGCCGCAGCCTTTTACATGCTGCAGCGTTCTTTATCTTTCACTTCATTGATTTTCTTAGTTTAATGCGCTCTTGATCTGCTCCACTGCGTCTCCAACGGTCACGATGTTCTCTGCGGCTTCCTGTGGGATCTCAATGTCAAATTCTTCCTCGATACCCATGATAATCTGGAAAATATCCAGGGAGTCGGCACCTAAGTCATCGACAAATGTGGTAGCCATAGTGATGTCCTCTGTATCCACATTTAATACCTCTGCAATAATTCCCTGTAATTTCTCAAATTCCATAACTCAAATCCTTCCTCTCTTAAAATATAAATATTATTTTTCAGGCTTTCCGTTATCGGAAGACTCTGTTTTTAAGCTGACGCCCAAACTTTCTTTTATCTTTTCATTGATCCGCTGCTTTGTAAAGGTCTCACACTGCAAAATAGAATTGCAAACCTCTAAGGCTTTGGAATTGCCGTGGGTCTTTACCACTAAGCCGTTTAATCCAAGAAGCGGCGCACCGCCATACTGGCTGGCATCAAAGGCCTTTAACGTCTCTTTCAGTGCCGGCTTTACTAATAACGCGCCGATCTTGCTTCGAAGAGAAGTCAACATCCCCTTCTTTACCATGCTGATCAGCGTAGCTCCCACGCCTTCATACAGCTTTAAGATCACATTTCCCACGAAAGCTTCGCTGACGATCACATCTGCCCCTCCGTGAGGGATCTCTCTTGCCTCGATGCTTCCAATAAAATTGATATCCTCGCAGGCTTTCAGAAGCGGGAAAGTCTCCTTCACCAGTGCATTGCCCTTTTCTTCTTCTGCGCCGATGTTAACGATCGCAACTCTCGGCTTCTTGATCCCGATCACGTGTTCCATATAGATAGAACCCATTCTGGCAAACTGTACTAAATGGGACGGTCTTGCATCCACATTAGCCCCACAGTCGATCAGAAGGGATACTCCCTTTTCTGTAGGAATTAACGGTGCTAACGGCGGACGTTCCACCCCTTTGATCCTTCCAACGATCACCTGACCGCCTACCAGGATCGCTCCTGAGCTCCCGGCAGAAACAAAGGCATCTGCCTCCTGTTTCTTCACCATATTCATACCGACCACAATGGACGAATCCTTCTTTTTCCGGATCGCATTCACTGGCGGTTCCTCAGTCTCAATGACCTCTGATGCATGAACCACCCGGATCCGGTCTTTGGGATAAGAATATTTCTCCAGTTCCCGGCGTACCACATCTTCTTTACCTACCAGGGCAATCTCAATCTGGTCAGTCTTTGCCACCGCGTCCACAGCGCCTTTTACCATCTCAACCGGCGCGTAGTCACCACCCATGGCATCTACTGCAACTCTAATCATCTTTTTGCTGCTCCTTCCGGATTCTATTCTCCACTAACCTATTACATAATATACTAGATATTGTTTTATAAATCAATCACAATTTATGTATTTTATTTTGATACTTTGTAAAGCAGACATTCGCAATCCGCTTCGCTACTTGCTCATGAACGCAGTCGCTTCGCGATCTGTCAGTGGGAGCTGAAAGCTCCCACTGACAGAAGCATCCCCCCTCACCCGCCGCTTAGTACTCCGCGCACTTGAAGCGGGGGAATGCTTATCTGCGTTCAAAGAAACGAATCCGGATCATACAGGAATAATTCTCATTTTCTTTCTCCGGTCCGGACACCTCAGACGGTGTTGCCTCAAAAATATCCTTGCCGGCGTCTGGATCATGCTTCACGACGGTCTCCAGAATCAGCGCCGGATAATCCCCATGCTCAATTTTTCCTGTGATCTCTTCCAGTTCCTCGATCCCCGATATCTCACAGGTCACCGTCACATCTCTGGTCATCAACATTTCATTGATTTTTTCTGTTTGAAATTCCAGTCCATATCCAGGGATACCATCAAAAATTTCTTTTAATTCTTTCATCTCATGTTTCTGGTTATTGTATTCCGGTAATTCCTCCATGCGGAATGGAAGTCCATCCATCTCCTGTTCTATCCATCTTTTATTTTCAGAAAGATCCTTCTGTTCCCGGATCTGACGCTCAGTCCGAACCAATTCTTCTTGACATTCTTCGCTTTTCCTTCTGACAGGCGCTGCAAAGGCCACTGCATAAACCAGAATTACTATCAACAGAACAACCAGTGCCAGCATGGTTTTCTTCTGAAAATCCATATGCTTAAAGTTCATGATCTTCCCCTCCCGCCAGCCAAACTTCCAGTTCTGTCCACTCATTCTGCCTGGTCAGTTCCACATGATCCACCAGCGGACTGATCTCGATCCGCTCCATGGCTTCTACTGTTTTCTCCAAAGTCCAGTCAGACAGCAGAATCCTGCAGCAGTTTCCAGATAACTCGATCTCTTTTACCTTTCCATGGCCAGATATCTCATCTTTCAGAAGTCCCCAAAATTCCATGCGGAAACGGTTTTGTCCCATGGATTCTTCTTCCGTCCCGGACCATTGCTGATACGCCTGTTCCATCTCTTCATAGTCTTTATTCTCATCAAGAAGTACCGCTAATTCCTTCTGTTTCTGAGTCAATGCCTGTTTCTGGATCGCCAGGTCTCTTAAAGGGCTTATGAACATATACCAGATCATCAGACACCAGACCAATAACACAGGAAAAACCGGCAGATATTTCTTTCTGTCCCTTTTCCCTTTATAGGACGCAAAATTGATGCTCTTTCTCTCCTTCCTTTTTCTTTTCTCCATTGCCTATCCTTTCCAAAATGTTATTCCGGCAGCTTCTGCACTGATCAGTCCCCGCACCGGCTCCTGACTGTTATCCAGTAGTTTCGTCCAGTCACAGCATTCTGCTTCCAGCTGTTCCGTGATTGCAGCCTCCAATAAGGGATTCCGTTTTCCTCCAGTAACATAAATCAGTTCCGGAATATATCCCGGATAGCAGGTCTGATAATAATCCCAGATCTTTTCCAGCTCAAACAGCAGCCTTTCCTCTGTATCGCAAAACTCCAGGCCACGTTTTGCGAACAACAGACCCTTTTGATAAAAATACAACCGCACACCCTGTCTGCCGCAATCCATCACGCAGCAATTGCTCCGTTTGACATCCTGTTTTTCCCGGTCAAACATGATCAGATTGGAAATAGCACTGGACGCCGGAGCCATGGCAGACAATTTCCAGCCAACCATACGGATCAGTTTCTGGTACCACTCCACAACCCTGACAGGCACTGCAGCCGCCAGAAGATCCATGCTTTCATCCTGTCCCGTTCCATCCGGTATCGAATCCGCCAAGCTGTAATCATAGACCCATTCTTCCACACTGTGTTCCAGATAATCATAAAATTCATAAGGCAGATTCAGCATCAGATGCTTCGGATCCATCCCTGCCATACGGACTCGTTTTGTGATCACCTGTTTTTCTGGCAGAACCACGCATGCTCCGTATCTGGATAATCCATGTTTTCTTCCTGTTTCTTTTAAAAATTCTGCCGCAGATTCCAAAGAAAGGATCTTTCCATCCATCCGGAGCTGTTCTGGAATCCGTTCGCTTATTTCCCCGCATATTCTGTTATTTTCATGGACTGCAATTTTTAGAAATTCACTGCCCAGATCAATTCCGATATATTTTTCTGACATATCCTTCCCTTATTCTGCCTTCAAGCCTATATTTTCTAACGGTCAGCACAGCAAATAAACAGACCTGTAAAACCGTTACGTTTTCTTTCTCTTTACCATATGTGTACATACCACCGGATCAGCGCTTCGCCATAGCAAAGACAGAAGGCCGTTGATACCGCAAGTGCCGGACCAAATGGAATTTTCTTTGTTTTCATCGCAGCGCACATCAGAATCCCCAGCAAACTACTGAAAAACAGATTCAGAAAATTGCCCTTCAGTCCCAGATAGAAGCCTGCTACAAATAAAAGGCGGATATCTCCGTAACCAATCGTTTCTCTCTTCATGCTCCGGTCCATACAAACCGATAAAAGAAGCAGTGCGCCGCCAATCAGACATGAACCCAACAGTCCGTCCAGTACGGAAACGCCATACTTTGGAAACAGCATCATGAAAATCACTTTCCAGACCAGCGCAGCTGCCAGTAAACTTCCTGGTATTTCGTATGTATCCTTATCCCACAGGGCGATCGCCAACAGGATCACGCCCAAACCTGCCGCACAGATCTTCTGATTCCATGCGTCAAACCGCAATGCTGCAGCTGTAAAAAATACTGCCAGACTGATTTCTGACCACAGACACTCTGTTGGGATCCTTTCCCGGCAATATCTGCATCTTCCTTTTTGAATCAGCCAGCTAAAGACCGGGATCAGCTCCATCACTCCAAGAGTGTGTCCACAACCAGGACATCTGCTCCGGCCTCCCAGCGTCCTTTTGTCATAAATTCTCTCCGTCATACAACACACAAAGCTTCCGCAAACCGAACCGGTCACTGCTGCCCAGAAGCCAAGATATATGCTCTCCACCTGATTCATCATGTTCCTTTCATTATAACTATTCAGTCCCTTCACAGCTGATTTCCACTTACATCTGTCCATACATAGACAACAACGGAAGATACATGGAGATCACAATAAATCCAGTTGCGATAGCCAGCACCACCATCAGAGCCGGTTCTAGTCCCGCAGCCAGTTTCCTCGCTGCAATTTCTTCCTGGGTATCAAAATATTCACCCATAGAAGCCAGCATGGACGCCAGCTCTCCAGATTCTTCTCCTATGGCACAGACTTCTTTCAAAATCTGCGGAAATGTTCCATCTTCTTTCATCCACATCCCAAGTGATTCTCCGGCCTGGAGTTTTCCTGCGGCCTGACGGATCTTTTTCCCGGTGCGCCGGTTGTCGATAGAACCTGCCGTAACCACAAGTACCTGTGGAAGAGGAACTCCCGCCTGCAGCAAGGTAGCAACGGTATGACAAAACTGGGCATAAATACTCATATCCCACAGCTTTCCAATCATTGGAAGCTTCTTTATGATCATTTCCAGCTGTTCTCTTCCTCGTTCACTCTTCCAGTAACAGACTACTCCGCCAATCGCCAGGATGACTGCACTTAAAAGCGCCACGATATGCTCCTGTAAAAAACCGGAAATAGAAAGCAGAATTTTGGTTCCAAGAGGCAGATCAGTTCCCATTTCTTTTAATACCGCCGCAATCGATGGTACAACCCAGCCAACAATAAAGGTTAAAACCAGAACTGCCATTCCTAGCACAAAGCAGGGATAGATCAACGAGGATTCCATTTTCTGTTTCGCCTTGTATCTTCTCTCATAATACACAGAAAGGCTCTGAAATACCTCTGCCAATCTTCCGGAATGTTCACCACCACGGACCATTTCCAGAAATGCAGCCGGAAATCCATCTGGATCTGCCTCCTCAAAACCATCTGCCAGAGAACCTCCTGCTTTCACAAACTGCGCCGTCTTGATCAGGCACTTTCTCCATCTGCGTTTTTCAGCTTGTCCACCAAGAATCGAAAGCGTTTTCTCTACGGAAATCCCTGCTTTTAAGGCAGCGGCAAACTGACTGGAAAACAATGCCAGATCACGGTCTTTCATTCCTGCTACATAAATATCTCCCGTCAAAACTTCCCACCATTTATGTACCTGCTCCAGTTCCAGGATCAGATCCCCGTTTTCCCGGATCATCGCAACAGCCTGCATCTGGTTTTCCGCTTCCAGTATTCCCCGTTTTTCTTCTTTTCTGTCTGATATCGCCCGATACCGGTACTTCATTTCTTCCTCCCCATCTCAAGGATCACCCGAAGTCCTTCTTCTACCGTAGTAGTTCCCATCCGGATCAACTCTTTGCAATTGTCTTCCATTGACTGATAATCTTCATCCTTCAGAGCCTCCAGGAGTTCATCTCTCGCCGCACCTTCCAGGACAGCTTTTCTTCCCTTCTGGTTCATAAAGAGGATCTCATAAATTCCCGTTCTTCCGCGGTATCCAGTGCCGAAACAATGGGGACAGCCCTTTCCACGGTATAGCATCTGCCCCTTTTCTGCTCCCACGAGACGTCTTTCCTCTTCCGTCGGAACATACGCCTCCCTGCAGTCTGGGCAAATTTTCCGCACCAGCCGCTGGGATACCACACCCTTCAGGGCATCTGCTATCAAAAACGGAGCAACACCTGCATCCCGAAGACGGTTGATCGTCATAACTGCATCATTGGTATGAACAGTCGTCAGCACCAGATGTCCCGTTATGGCAGCACGCATGGTAATTTCTGCTGTCTCTGCGTCACGTATCTCACCAACTGCCACAATATCCGGATCCTGTCTCAATACAGCCCGCAACGTTTCCGCAAAAGTCAGGCCAATTTCCTTCCGGATTGGAATCTGGTTCACACCTTTGATATAGTACTCCACCGGATCTTCCAGCGAAACCAGATTGACTTCTTCTGTATTCAACTCCTGGATCATCGTGTAAAGTGTCGTTGTCTTACCGCTTCCTGTCGGTCCCGCCATCAGGATCACTCCGCTGTGTTCTTTCAAAAGAGTCTCATAACGGGTCTTATTGCGTTCTGTCAATCCAATCGTCTGACTGGTCCTCTTTCCAGATGTCTGATTTAGCAGACGCAGCACTGCCTTTTCTCCTAACAGCACAGGAATCACGGAAACCCTTAAATCGATCTCGATTCCGGCAACTGTGACCATCACCCGGCCGTCCTGCGGAAGTCTGTGTTCCGTGATATTCATTCCTGCCATTACCTTAATGCGGGCAATGACAGCCGCCTGCATAGAAGACGGAACAGCAAGAACCGGATGAAGGATTCCATCGATTCTCATTCTCACTGTCATCTGATCCTCTTGAGGCTCTAAATGAATATCGCTGGCCTGTTCCATAGCTGCACGTTCCAGAATAGAATTGACCAGGCGGATAGCCGGAGCCATTTCTCTCTGTTCCTGCTCCTTTGGAATCTCGGTTTTCTCTTTCTGTGTCAAACTATGGCGCTCCATGTCTTCAATGGCACGTTTGACTCCCTCCACTCCATATAGCTTCTGGATTTCATGATCAATATGATGAAAGGCAGCCAATCACGGAATCACTTCGCACCTGGCTGCTGCCTTCAATTCCTCAAGCGCCATAAAATCTGCCGGATTTTTCATTGCGACATACAGGATACCGTCTTTTTTCCTTACTGGGACTGCACCCAGCCGCTTTGCCAGACGTTCCGGAATCAAGGCGGATAATTCTGGCCCCGGATCTACATCGGAAAGATCCCAGATGGAAAGTCCCAGCTGCTTCTGACGCACCGTCAATGCCTGTCCCTCGGTAATCTGTTTCATTCTGATCAAAATCTCATCAAGCTGTCCGCCGGATTCTCTCTGAAGCTCCTTCGCTTTACCCAGAATGTTCTCATCAACCAGTCCCATCTCCAACAGGATCTGGTCAAGCTTTTGATATCTCAATGATATTCCCCCTGCTTATTTTCATGTACTCCGCGAACACACTCTACGGTTTTTTTAGATTAAAAATGCCCCATGGGAATTCCCATGAGGCGTTTTCTTTATGATTAGTTCTCTACGCTAACAATCTCTTTTTTGTTATAAGATCCGCAAGCTTTGCAAACTCTATGAGGCATCATTAAAGCACCGCACTTGCTGCACTTTACTAAGTTCATAGCGCTCATCTTCCAGTTTGCTCTACGTTTATCTCTTCTTGCTTTTGAAGATTTATTCTTTGGACAGATAGACATGGTTACACCTCCTTAAACTGTTTAAAAATATCCTGGATAACAGACATTCTTGGGTCTAGCGAACTCCTATCGCAGTCGCATGTCTCATGATTGAGATTCGCCCCACATCTATTACAAATCCCTTTGCAATCTTCATCGCACAGGACTTTCATAGGTAAGTTCAACAACAATTCGTCGCGAACCAACTGGTCAACATCCAGATTATAACCTTGCAAGTATGGCTGCTCGTCCAGATTGGCGATACGCTCCTCGTCTGTCAGGTTCATATCCAGAGTGCGTTCAATGGACAGCTGAAACGGTACTTCTACCGGTTCCAGGCAACGGTCACATGGAATCATCAGAGTAAATTCTGCTTCTCCACTTAAAACCAATGTCCGGTCTCCCACATTCTCAATATGAAAGGTAACAGGCTTTGAATCGCTTACAGGGCAGATGCCTTGCGGAATCTGAAATTCCCTGCAGTCCAATTCTACTGCATAATCGTTTGTTTTTCCCTCTCTGGTAAACAACTCTGTTAGATTTATGAGCATATTGATTCTCCAATACACACCTATGATATTATACATAGGTGCGTACATTTTGTCAACCAAATTTTTCTAAAAGTTTTATTTTCAGAATCGATTATTTCACCAGAGCCAGAGTATCTCTTGCGATTGCTAACTCTTCGTTGGTTGGGATCAGCATAACTTTTACCTTGGAATCTGCTGCAGAAATCACTGCGTTCTTTCCTCTTACATCGTTTGCCTGATCGTCGATCTTTACACCCAGGAAACCTAAGTACTCGCAGATCGCTTTTCTGGTTGCTTTATCATTCTCACCAACACCAGCGGTAAATGCGATTGCATCAACACCGTTCATAGCTGCAGTGTAAGCGCCAATGTATTTTGCTACACGATAACGGAATGCATCCAATGCAACCTCTGCCAGATGATTGCCGGATTTTGCTGCTGCCTCGATATCACGGAAGTCGCTGGATACGCCGCCGCTCATGCCGTAAACACCAGATTTCTTGTTCAGGATATTCAGAACCTCGTTTACATCTTTGCCCTCTTTGTTGCAGATGAACTGAACAACAGCCGGATCAATGTCACCACTTCTGGTTCCCATGATCAGACCCTCAAGAGGAGTCAGACCCATACTGGTATCTACACACTTGCCACCGATAGAAGCAGAAACGCTTGCGCCGTTGCCTAAGTGGCAAACGATCACCTTTGCGTTCTCCGGATCTAAGTTGCCGAACTTGATAGCCTCGCCGGATACGAACATATGGCTGGTGCCATGGAAGCCGTATCTGCGGATGCTGTATTTCTCATAGTACTCATGTGGGATTGCGTACAGATATGCTTTCTCTGGCATCTTCATACCAAATCCGGTGTCCCATACTGCTACGTTTGGCTTGCCTGGCATAGCTTTCTCACAAGCCTCAATACCCATTAAGTTTGCCGGGTTGTGCAGAGGTCCTAAGTCGAAGCACTCACGGATTACTCTCTTAACGTCCTCGTTCACAATGATGGAATCGCTGTAAACAGTACCAGCATGCAGTACACGATGTCCAACAGCAGCGATCTCGTCGGTGCTCTTGATCACGCCGTGCTCTGGGTCAACCAGTGCATCCATAACCAGCTTGATCGCTACGGTATGGTCTGGCATCTCGTGCTCTACCACATATTTATCTTTGCCTGCAGGCTGATGAGTCAGCTTGGAACCATCAATACCAATTCTCTCGCATAAACCTTTTGCAATAACGCTCTCATCGTCCATGTTGATCAACTGGTACTTTAAGGAAGAGCTTCCGCAGTTAACTACTAAAATGTTCATTTTGTTTCTCCTTTTTTGTTACAGTTATGACGGTTTGTAATCGTTATGATTATTTTACGATCTCGCCGTAAACTTCTCTGCCGCAGCCTGCTGCGTTGGACTCATCTGTATCGATATGCATTGCTAATGCGTAAGAATCGCTTACACGAACAACAACATCACCGAATACCAGGCTTCTGCCCTCAGTATCTACCTTTACAGATACGATCTCACCGTTGGTTACGCCCAGAGCCTCTGCATCTTTTGTAGTTGCATGGATATGACGTTTTGCTGCGATCACGCCCTCTTTTAACTCAACTTCGCCACATGGTCCAACCAGTTTGCAAGCGCCACTGCCTGCGATATCGCCAGACTCTCTGATTGGAGCTGCAACACCGATGGAACGTGCATCTGTTAAAGAAAGTTCAACCTGAGTTGCTTTTCTGCATGGTCCAAGGATGGATACGCCTGCTAATTCCTTCTTGGAACCAACAACAGTAACTCTTTCCTCACATGCATACTGACCTGGCTGGGATAAATCTTTCTTCTTTGTTAACACATATCCTTTACCAAATAATGTCTCTAAATCTTCCTGAGTAACATGTACGTGACGTGCACTGGTTTCAACAATGAATTTCATACCGTTAATCTCTCCTCTTTCTTTTTCATGAAATCTAAATCAACACATACGTTGTGATTCTATCCTTATTTTAGGATGTTCGGCATTTTTTTTCAAGTAGTGTCTGGAAATTCCTTTGCATTTTTTGTAAAACAATTATTTTTTCTGTCCGTCTGTGTTATAATCTTTCATTATCAGTTGCTTTGTGCAACTGTTTGTAAAGCGTTCAAGAAATCCTGAGGAGATATTTTCATGAAACATCAGTCAGATACCCCTATACGTGCAGTTGGTGTCATTGCAGAGTATAACCCCTTCCACAACGGCCATGCATATCAGTTAAAAAAAGCCCAGGAGCTGTCTGGAGCGAATTATTGTATTGCAGCCATCAGTGGTGATTTTGTGCAGCGTGGCGGTCCTGCTGTCTTTGATAAATATACCCGCACCGCTATGGCACTGGAATCTGGAGCCGATCTGGTTGTGGAACTTCCTCCCATCTTTGCCTCCAGCAGTGCCGAAGACTTCGCATCCTGCGGCGTGGCGTTATTGGACGCGCTGGGTGTGGTCAGTCACCTTTGCTTTGGCAGCGAATCCGGAAATCTGGAGGAGCTTTCATCTGTGGCTGATCTTCTTGCAGCCGAATCAGAAGAATACCAGCAGGTACTTCGCCAACATTTAAAAGATGGATATCCTTTCCCCCAGGCAAGAGCTGCTGCTTTTTCTTTCTGCAGCCCCAAAACTGACCCGGAACTTTTAAGCCAGCCAAATAACACCCTGGGAATTGAATATTTAAAAGCCATTAAAAAACAGAAATGCTCAATCACGCCCGTTACGATCAAACGGATGGGAAGCGGTTATCACGAAGCTGTCATCTCCTCCGATCAGCCTATGGCCTCAGCCACTGCGATCCGGGCGGTGCTGGAAAGCCGGACAGTTGATGATTTCAAAGAATCCAACCTGCTTCTGGCCTCCCAGATACCTTCGGCAGCCTTAAATCTGGCCCGTACCAGGCTTCCGCTGACCGCAGATGATTTCTCTGCGCTTTTATCCTTCCGTTTTTTGGAATTGGAACGTCAGAGAACACCTCTGGAAACGTTTCTGGATGTGTCTCCGGAACTGGCAAAACGGATCAGCAGACAGATCCTGGATTTTTCTCCGATTTCCAGCCGGATTCAGAATTTAAAGACCAGACAGTACACCTACACCCGTATCAGCCGCAGTCTTTTCCATATTTTATTAGATATGACCGAAGCCGATGCTGTACGCAGAAAGACGAATGGATATGTATCCTATGTCCGGATTCTTGGTTTCCGTCGGGAATCCGCCCCATTATTGGGAGCAATCAAAAAGGCATCCGCACTGCCTTTGATCACCAAGACAGCCGATGCCTCTAAAATGTTACCGGAACACGCATTTTCAGATTTTCAGAAGGATCTGTATTGCTCCCATCTGTACCAGGCCGTTTACCAGGCCAAAACCGGACAGGCACTGCCCAATGAATACACCCATTCTGTTATCATTCGGTAGAGCTTCCGGATCACTTGTCCGTTTTCTATGCCCAGGACCATTTACATCTGAATACCGATCTCTTTTGCCAGCGTATTCTCCACATGCAGGAAATCCATCATTTCCTGCAATTTTTTTCCGTTTTTCTTGCCTTTTCCTTCTTTTACCGCCCGGATCAGCACATTTTTCGGTGTGTGTTCCATGTCGATAAATTCCAGGATCTGGGTGCGGTACCCGTGATTTTCCAGAATCTCCGCACGAATCCCATCGGTATAAAGGGCTGCCATCCGTTCCTTTAAAAGACCATACTGCAGCACCGGCTCTAACATATCATTTTTCATCTGACGGTTCAGTTCATGCTGACAGCACGGAACTGACAAAATCACCGATGCATTCCAGCGGACTGCCTTTGCCAGGGCATAATCAGTAGCCGTATCACAGGCATGGAGAGTCACTACCATATCCACCTGATCTACTCCCTCATAGGAAGCGATATCTCCATGATAAAAGGCCAGCTTCTCAAACCCATATTTTCTCGCCAGCTGGTTGCAGTGATCGATCACATCCTGTTTTAAATCCAGTCCGATCACACGGATATCAAATCCGTTCAGTTCCTTCAGATAGTAATACATCGCAAAAGTCAGATAAGATTTTCCGCAGCCAAAATCAATGATATTGATCTCCCGCCCCTTTGGCAGCTTCGGCAGGATATCCTGAACAAACTCCAAGAACCGATTGATCTGGCGGAACTTATCATAGCGGGAATGCACGATCCTGCCATCGGCCGTCATAACTCCTAAATCCTGTAAAAACGGTATCGGCTTCCCATCTTCCAGCACGTACTTTTTCTTCCTGTTGTGATCTAACAATGTAGAAGGGGCCTGGATCTTTGCCTGACCTTTCACCGGACGGTTCTTTTTCACTTTCACTGTCATTTTTCCATTCTTGCTGACCAGGATCTGGGCTGAGCCCTTCGCTGATGCCAGTTCCATCTGACGGAAGGTATCGCTCATAGCATTCTGAAGATACTCATATGCTTCGTCCTTCATCAGATTCTGGTGAAATGCCTGATTTCCACGGAACTCTTCTACCTGAAACACCAGTTTTTCCTGCAGAAGAAGAGGTCTCACACGAACCTTGGAGACCTCTTCTTTTCTGCGGGAATTGCTGAGAATGATCTGTCCCAGCTGTTCATCTAAAAAATCTTTGATTCTCTCCATGATTCTTCCCGTCTTTTTTATTTGTGATTCACTAGTAAAGCGGACATTCGCAATCCGCTTCGCTACTTGCTCATGAACGCAGTCGCTTCGCGATCTGTCAGTGGGAGCTGAAAGCTCCCACTGACAGAAGCATCCCCCCTCACCCGCCGCTTAGTGCTCCGCGCACTTGAAGCGGGGGAATGCTTATCTGCGTTCAATTTTCCGCATCCACCCACGCAGCCCGCAGAAGCTCCGGATATTTCTCCAAATGAGCATAGTCATTAAACCGTTCTAGCCGGAACTGATCCAGCTCCGGGTCATAAGTCAGCTCCGTAATACTGCTGTTTTCCATACCTTTTCCGAAAATTCCAAGCTTCGCCAGATCGATTCCTAAAATATGGGCAACAAGACTGCGGATCAGACAGCCATGGCTGACTACGACCACCTGTTTTTCCGGTCCTCTTGCGATCCGTTCCAATACCGGAAATGCCCGCTTCACCGCATCACCTGCAGATTCACCGCCCGGATAAGGCAGATCCTGTTCCATTTTCGCCTGTTCTTTCTTAAAATCCGCAAAACGCTCCGCGATCACTTTATCACTCAGTCCTTCCATGTCGCCAAAGCTGATTTCCCTTAACCCCGGATCGATCTCATGCTCCACATTCCAGTACAGATTGGCTGCCTGTGCTGTCTGAACTGCCCGGAGGTAGTCACTGGAATAGACCTTATCAATATTTTTCTTTACCAGCCGTTCTCCCAACAGAGCCGCCTGCCGGAATCCCTCCTGGGATAAATCCACGTTCACATTGCACAGCTTACTGCACTGTCTTCCATGGCGGATCAGATAAATCTTCATAATCTCCTCCTAGTTCTTAAAGCTGTGGATCGGGGCCGGAATCCGTCCGCCTCTGGTCACAAACTTCTCACAAGAATATGGATTCACCGGCATAACCGGAGCATAGCCTAACAGACCGCCGAATTCTACGGTATCGCCAACGGATTTACCAATCACAGGAATCACACGGACTGCTGTAGTCTTCTGGTTGATCATGCCGATCGCTGCCTCGTCTGCGATAATTCCCGCAATCGTGCTTGGAGTCGTATCTCCAGGAATCGCGATCATATCCAGACCTACGGAGCAGACACAGGTCATAGCTTCCAGCTTCTCAATCGTCAAAGCGCCCATTGTCACCGCATCGATCATGCCCTGATCCTCGCTGACCGGGATAAATGCGCCGCTTAAACCACCAACATATGAGGATGCCATAACGCCGCCCTTCTTCACCTGATCATTCAACATGGCAAGAGCCGCTGTGGTTCCAGGAGCGCCTACACGTTCCAGACCGATCTCTTCCAGGATCTCTGCCACACTGTCTCCCACTGCCGGAGTCGGAGCCAGAGACAGATCAATGATACCAAATGGCACACCCAGACGTTTCGAAGCTTCCTGGGCCACAAGCTGTCCTACACGGGTGATCTTAAACGCCGTCTTCTTAATCGTCTCGCACAGAACCTCAAAATTCTCTCCTCTAGCCTGTTCCAGCGCCACCTTCACGACTCCAGGTCCACTGACACCGACGTTAATGATCGCATCCTCCTCAGTCACACCGTGGAACGCACCTGCCATGAATGGGTTGTCATCTGGAGCATTACAGAATACCACCAGCTTTGCACAACCTAAGGAATCATTTTCTCTGGTCGCCTCTGCGGTTTTCTTCACAATCTCACCCATAAGACGAACCGCATCCATATTTAAGCCGGTCTTGGTAGAGCCTACATTAATGGAACTGCACACCCGCTCCGTCTCCGCCAGGGCTTTCGGAATGGACCGGATCAGGTTCTCCTCCGCCGGTGTCATGCCTTTGCTGACTAACGCAGAATAACCTCCGATAAAATTGACGCCAATCTCCTTTGCCGCCCGGTCTAAGGTTCTTGCGATGGTCACAAAATCATCCGGAGTCTTGCAGGCTGCGCCGCCTACCAGGGCGATCGGAGTCACAGAAACTCGTTTATTGACAATCGGAATCCCAAAATCCCTGGAAATCTCTTCACCAGTAGAAACCAGATTTTTCGCTTTAGAAATAATTTTATTATAAATTTTCTGATTGAGAGTCTCCAGATCGGAATCGCAGCAATCCAGCAGACTGATGCCCATCGTAATCGTACGCACATCCAGTTTCTCATGCTCGATCATATTGTTGGTCTCGATCACTTCAAACATATTCAGCATAAATCAGTTTCTCCTTTTCTTAGATTCTGTGCATTTTGGTAAAGATCTCTTCTCTCTGGCATTTGATCCTGACGCCGATCTCTTCACCCAGCTTCTCTAAGTCATCGCAAATGGTTCCAAAAGGCTTATTTGCATGATCCATATCTACGATCATCATCATATTAAAAAACTCCTGTACGATGGTCTGGGAAATGTCCAGAATGTTGATCTGACTGTCTGCCAGATAGGTACAGACTTTCGCAATGATTCCTACGGTATCTTTTCCAACTACTGTGATAATGGTCTTGTTCATGCTCATATTCTCCTCTTCTATATGGTGATGATTTCTGACATCTGATCCCGCTTTGCCACAGAAATCCGGAAGTCAGATGCCTTATACGGATGATCGCCCTGGTCGATCTCTAAACGGACAGTCTGATAAGCCAGTTCCTCATAGTTATTCTCCCGGCTTAAATGTCCAAGAACTACCTGTTTCAGACGGTCATGCAGTATATGATTTAAAAGACGGCCGGCATTATCATTGGACAAATGTCCATGGTCGCTTAAAATCCGTTGTTTTAGATAATAGGGGTAAGGTCCTGTCTCTAACATTCTCACATCATGGTTTGCTTCTAATAATAAAGCATCCAGTCCCTGAAGATGATCGATGATATACTGATCGTAATGACCCATATCTGTTGCCACCGCTACGGAAGCATGGTCATTCTGGATACGGTATGCCACCGGGTTAGCCGCATCATGGTCGATCTTAAAAGGTCTGATCTCCAAATCGCCCACTGAAAAATCCGCATCTGGCTGAATGGGATGAAGCAGTTCCTGCGGAAATTCACCCAGGGATTTGATCTTTGTGATCTCATCCAGCGTTTCCTTCGTTCCGTAAATAGGAACCCCCTGTTTTCTCGCCAAAACTCCCAGGCCCTTTACATGGTCGGAATGCTCATGGGTGATCATGATCCCATCCAGTTCACTGCCCTTCCTTCCGATCTCATTCAATCCCTGTTCGATCCTCTTGTTGCTGATTCCTGCATCCACCAGAATACTGGTCGTATCAGAACCAACAAAAATACAGTTTCCGCTGCTGCCGCTGGCTATACTAACAAATTGCATCTGCATTATCCTTCTTAACCTTGCTCTTATCCTTTTGTAAATCTTTGTCCTAACACGCTTTTTAACTGACTTCTCATATCTTCCGGAGAACCATTATTATCCAATTCCCGGTCTGAAAGGCTCCGGTACTCCTCTTCGGACAGCTGATTTGCCATCATCTGAAGGCATTTTTCACGGCTGTAACCGCGATTTTCCATCAGACGACGGATTCTGGTTTCTCTTAAGGTATAAAGATACCACACTTCATCGTAAATGTCACCTGGATTTTTATCCGGAACCGCGGTTTCCACGATCACCAGTCCCTTCTGGATCTCCCGGACCTTTTTGTAGATCCAGTTCCAGACCAGGGGATGAATGATGGCGTTGACCTGCTCCAAAGCCTCTGGATCCTGGAATACTTTCTCCGCAAATGCGGCCCGGTCCAGATTGCCCTCTGAATCCAGGATTCCTGTTCCAAAAGCTTCCGTCAGCTTTATCAGACCAGCCTGCCCCTTTTCTTCCAGGTGTTTTGCCACTTCATCTGCCTGGATCACCACCGCCTGGTAATCTTCTTTTAAAATGTCCAATACACGGCTTTTTCCAGTTCCTACGCCACCGATCAGCTCCACGACCATTTTTTTCGCTGTTTTTTCTTCCATCTTTTGCCACCTTTTTTCTGTCAAAATCTTGAAGGTACTGGATCGTTACGTTTTATTTTGCATCAAACCAGTTGTCCCCGCTGTGGGCTTCCACTTCCAGAGATACCTTTAATTCTGCCACATGCTTCATTTTGTCTTCCAAAAGAGCTGTCACTTCTTCCTGCTCCTCTTTCCAGGTTTCCACCAGAAGTTCATCGTGTACCTGCAGCACGATTCTGGATTTCAGATTCCGCTCCCGCAGTTCCCGATCCACGGCGATCATGGCCAATTTCATAATATCCGCCGCCGTTCCCTGGATCGGAGAATTCATGGCAACACGCTCTCCAAAGGACCGTTGCATAAAGTTCGCGGATTTTAACTCCGGAATCGGTCTGCGGCGGCCATACATGGTCTCCACATAGCCCATTTCCTTGCCTTTAGCCACCTCGCCATCCAGGAATTTCTTCACGCCCGGATAGGTTTCAAAATATTTATTGATATATTCCAGGGCTTCTTTCCGGCTAATACTCAAATCCTCGCTCAGACCAAATGCACTGATTCCGTACACAATACCAAAATTGACTGCTTTGGCATTCCGCCGCTGCAACGGCGTCACCTCATTTAATGGAATATGGAACACCTCAGACGCTGTAATGGCGTGAATATCCTGGGCGTCCCGGTAAGCACCGATCAACCGCTCATCCCCGGACATATGGGCCAGAATACGAAGCTCGATCTGGGAATAATCTGCATCTACAAAAGTATATCCCTCTTCCGGCACGAACACCTTACGGATCTCTCTTCCTAATTCCATACGGACCGGGATATTCTGCAGGTTTGGTTCCGTACTGCTGATACGTCCGGTAGCTGTAATTGTCTGGTTGAAGGTTCCATGGATTCGTCCATCATCCCGGATAAAGCCATATAAACCCTCTGCATAAGTAGAATTTAACTTGGTCAGCTGACGATACTCCAGAATATCATGGACTACCGGATAGTCTGGCGCCAGTTTCTCCAACACATCTGCTGCCGTAGAATAACCGGTTTTGGTCTTTTTCCCATGGGGAAGCTGCATCTTTTCAAATAAGATCTCCCCCAGCTGCTTCGGAGAGTTGATATTAAAGGTCTCCCCCGCTTCCTCGTAGATCTGCTGCTCCAACTGGGTGATTTTTATCTTCAGCTTATCGCCATAAGCCTTCAGCGTCTCTTTTTCCACCCTGATTCCGGCCTGCTCCATGTGGTACAGACTATAGATCAATGGCATCTCCATATTTAAAAACAGGTTCCACATAGTCTCCTGTTTTAATTTTTCTTCCAGAACCGGAGCTGCCTTCCAGGCAATATAGCCCATATAACAGAGGCAAATGCCTGCCTTTTCATTCCCACGCTCCAACTCTTTTCCTAAAGACAGCTTGCCAAGAAGATCTGCCTTTGACGGAACCGTCATGCCCAGATAATCTCTGGCCAGATCATCATAATCATAGGTATCTTTCAGTGGATTTAACAGATATCCCGCCACCTGGGCGTCACGGGCACCGCTGCCGTCCTCCACCTCCAGATAAGGAAGCTGTTTTTTCAGATCCAGCACCCAGGCAGCTTCTGCCTTTTTCACCAGGCGGCTCATCGTATCCTCCAGATACTGCCCCGTCAGAAAGCCCTCTGCGGCAATGCCATAGACTGCCTCTTCTCCAAAGCACAGAGCTAATCCGTAGATCTGTCCCTGTTCCACTACCAGCTGCATCCCCAGATTTTTCTCTTTCTCCGCTTTTGCAAAAATCTCCTCTGCCTGTCCAAAATCCCGGATGACCTGGAAATTGGATGCCACATCCGGCGCTGCCATGTGATCCGCGTCAAACCGGGCCAGAATGGACTTAAATTCCAGTCTCTTCATATATTCATAGGCTTCCTGGGTATAAAGATTGCCAACCTCCATATCCGCATAAGAGAATTCAACTGGACAATCAATACAGATGGTAGCCAGTTCCTTGCTCATCTGGGCCAGATCATAATGCTCCGCCAGGGCTTTCTGGGCTCTCGGCGGCTTGATCTCATTTAAATGCGCATAGGCATTCTCAATGCTTCCATAAGCCACAATCAGGTTCGTTGCTGTCTTCTCACCAATGCTTGGCACACCAGGAATATTATCAGAAGCATCCCCCATCAATGCCTTCACATCGATAAACTCGATCGGCGTTACCTGATACTCCCGTTTCACATCTTCCGGGTAGTAATCATGGATTTCTGTTCCACCACGGCTGGTCTTCGGAATCCGGATCTTAATGTGAGCATCCGCAAGCTGCAATAAATCCCGGTCTCCGGATACCACAGATACTTCCACTCCATTGGCTGCATTTTTTTTCGCCAGAGTTCCTAAAATATCATCTGCCTCATAGCCTGGAAGGGTCATGATCGGAATATTCATGGAAGCCAGGACCTCTTTCATCAGCGGCACCTGCTCCCGCAGCTCCTCCGGCATCGGTTTTCTGGTTCCCTTATATGCGTCATACATCTTGTGACGAAAGGTTGGCTCCTTTAAGTCAAAAGCCACCGCCAGATGGTCCGCCTTCTCCTCCTCTAAGATCTTAAACATAATATTGAGGAACCCATACACCGCATTGGTGTGAAGTCCCTCAGAATTGGTAAGATCCGGCACTCCATAAAATGCCCGGTTCAAAATACTGTGTCCATCGATCAGCACTAATTTATCCATCGCTGTCTCCTTTTTTCTATCTTTTCTAAAGCAAATCCCGCCTGCAAAAGCCTGCCACTGGAAGCTTCTATGGACGCAGGGCAGCTCAGGCGGATTGCCGCCTGAAAATCTGTCCATCAGAAAATCCCGCATTGCCACCAGATCCGCGCCTGCAGCACCAGCATCATGGCCACGCTGATCACGATCAGCGTATCTGCCGCATACCTGGCCACATCCAGCACATGAATCCCATGGAGTCTCTGTCTGGAAGCCTGAAGATCCGCCTCCATATCACCCTTAATATTATAATGCCCGGTATCCTTATCTAACTGCCGGATACCGGCTTCCACTGTATAATAAATTTCCAGTTCTTCCTTACAGTTGGGACAGACCTCAATATGCTCCAGGAATTCCGACATGGTATCATCATCCAGTTGATGATGAATATACGGAATCACCAGACGTTCTGCTTCTTTGCAAGTCATCTGTCTCCCACCTTTCTATCTACTCCTGGAATCTTTCCAGCCTATGCCTTCTTACGGTCAGCGCAGCATGTGCGCAGACCTACTGAATAGTTACGAATCCTTTTCTTTCATTGACGTGCTTCTATCATACACTAGAAACAAATGGATTTCAAGAAAGAATCCCTTCCACAAAATTTTCACCGATATTCACAAAAACACTTGCCAAAACCATCATCCTATGCTAGAATAATCAATGTTGTATGACAATTTCATACAATTTAGGAGCCGGCTTGTCGGAATGGCAGACGAGGTGGACTCAAAATCCATTGGTAGCGATACCGTGCGGGTTCAAGTCCCGCAGCCGGCACTCCTTGGCAGGGGCGAAAGTCTTAAGAGTAACATGGTATATGTTATTTTTAAGGCTTTTTCTTTTGTAATATGAAAAAGAATCCTGCAAGCAGGATTCTCCGCCTGCGGCGGGTCGCTTTAGCG